>Ga0272445_1002168_pt1 | contig 13907 bp, 16 predicted proteins | sample YNPCB0031_FD_194404 | JGI IMG/M metagenome (GOLD analysis project Ga0272445, IMG submission 194404) | Hot spring sediment microbial communities from Yellowstone National Park, WY, United States - YNP-CB-003-1 | ecosystem: Environmental > Aquatic > Thermal springs > Hot (42-90C) > Sediment... | reverse complement strand
CGCCCTCCTTCAACTGGAAGAAGCACCTTGAAGCGGATCAGATAGCTGAGTTCCAGCAGGAGCTGGCCAGGCTCGGCTACAAGTTCCAGTTCATCACGCTGGCGGGCTTCCACGCTTTGAACGCCTCGATGTTCGAGCTGGCTAAGGGGTTGGTCGAGGAGGGGATGCCTGCCTACGTGAGGCTACAGGAGAAGGAGTTCGAGCTGGAGAGGGTCGGTTACAGGGCCGCGAGACATCAGAGCTTCGTAGGCGTCCGGTACTACGACCTGGTTTACGACATCGTGAGCGGCGGCAGGGCGTCAGCGAAGGCCCTCGAGGGCTCCACCGAGAAGGAGCAGTTCACGTCCCGGAATTGTTGATCAGTTAGGTCTTAGTCAGCTCCTTCGCCGCAACAGCATCTATAGCCGCCGACATGATATTGATGATTAAGGAGCCCATAGACGTAGTGAACTAGTAAGTATCAGGGGGTAAAAAGGGGTGGGTTAGGACGTATTTGTGGTGGTTGTCAGTCGGCCGGGTGTTCGGGGCCTTGGAGCCGGAAGGAACTGCTCGTTGCTCCTGCTTTCGCAGGAGGCCCCGCCCTTATGAGCGGGGATGCCATCCGCTGAACCCTCTCTTCTCGAGAGGGGCCGGCCCAAGGCTTCCCCCACCCGGCCGCCTTCGATCCACTTCTTGATTCTCCTTGCCCTCTTCCAGATCTTCTCTGCTAACTTCCTGGCCTTCGGCTTTATCTTTTTGCGGTCGTTGTCGTCGTAGATATCAAGGTGGTAAACCTTGGCGGCAAGCTGATCTAGTACATGCTTCAGCCTACCGTCATAGATATATTCCTTCTTCCGTTGCTTTGATGGTGGACTTCCTGTTACTCCGATCCCTGATTTCACGAGATAGCCCGCAAGACTATCGCAATGTAATGACTCCAAAAACGCCTCGCAGTAATATGCCTGCGCTACAACATCATCCTTAATCCCGAATTCATCGAAGTCCTCGTCAACTCCAGGGTAGTTACTCTTGACTACCTCGATGAACATTTCTGCCGCCAACTTCTGTGCTTCATCTAACAGCGCCAGCACCTTTTCGTCATATTTCCTCAGCATCTTCTCCCTGTCACTTGTTGGCTCCTTCGAGTTGTTGGTTTTGATCAAATGATCTTGCCTTTGATAGCTTCTCTTAGCATTCCGCCACCTTATCATGGCCTCCCAGCACCTTAGGAACCTTGAGTCAACCTTCATCCACCTCTTCGGAGATGTGAACGCCAAAAGCACCGCGTCGTATTTGTCGGTCTTGGGGACTTCAATGTTATGTTTCTCCAGTAGTTCCTCTCTCATGCGCTTGATATATCCAGGTCTTCGCAGGACGTAGACCTCGATTCCTGTGTCGCAGAGTTCAGCGAGAACCGGCACCTTTTTCTTATTCAGCGCGTCGACCAATACGCTTGTGATATTTCTCTCCTTTAAGAAGTCTAAGAGCTTTTGGGTCTCTACTTTCGTAACCGAGTTGTCGTCCGGTAGGTAGACGTATGCGGGCTTTTTCTGATGGAAATCGACAGCGGCTCCTTCAAACGGCATCCGGTTAAAGAATCGTTCGCAGTAATTGACTAACTCGTTGATGTCCTTGATCCTTATGACTTCCTTCTTTGTGGCCTTCTTCCTCTCTTTAGTCCCAGTCTTTCTGATTGCCTTCTTCGCAGTCCTTGACTTCTCGGTCCTTGCCTTTTTGGTCGTCTTTTGGCTCATCTCCTCTCACCCGTCTCCGTCCCCGTCTCCCCGGGGGAGAGAGGCAGGCCGGGCATCCGGCCGCGTCCTCGAAGGCCACCCCCCTGATAGGAGACGCCCCCGCAGGCCCATCGGCCTTCCCCCGAGGACCCCCAGAGGGGGCCCTCAGGGGAGCCCGGTTGCTCCCCTCTACCCCCTCTGGGGTGGAGCGGGCGGGGCTTCGGATTCAATGGATTCAATGACAATGCGTCCGGAACCGCACTGGTAGCAGATTGCATATACATAAAAGCGGCCCCCATCCTTGCGCAATACCAAATAATCTCCGCCTACCTCCTCTATAACAGCTCCCTTTAATATTTCAGCTATTTCAGCCTTGGTCATGCTCAACACACCTCCACGACGAAGAACTTGTATGGTATTTTCGTGAGTTCCTCCTCCGTCAGCACCCGACCTTCAGGCAGTCTTGAAAGGAGCTGGAAAACCACAAGTATGACATTCGGCGTCAGCGTCACCTGCTTCCTTTCAGCACGTACCTCAACGCCCAGTAGCTTTGTCAGCAGTCGTGCAGTGTCTTCATGACCGACCGCCGACTCGAATAGACCCTCGCTCGAAGATAGAAGCTTCTTCACCTCATCAGTCGTAACCTCTTTCACCCGCAGGTAGACCTCCTGGCCCGGCATCGAAATCATCGAAGAAATCATCGAAAGACTAAAGGCATTTGCCAGCACTACTCTTGGCATTTCCTCTCCACCCCTCCCCGAGACAGGACAAGCGCGCCCCCGCCGGCGTACCCGGCCCCTGTCGAACCGTCGCCGTTGCCTTTTTGGTGGGGCCGATGCATCTGCTTGCTGTTTTCCCCCTCCCCGGGACCCGGGGGCAAAGGGTGACAGCCCCGGGGAGGTCCGGACTCATTCCGGACACGCTCTCACCCTAGTCCTCCCTCGGCCTCCACCGGACCCCGCGAGATTATCTCCCGCGAGGCTGGGCCAGGAGGGTCACAGGGAGGTTTTCCCAGCGCGCCCACCCTGCCCGGGGCCAACCCCCAGACGGAGCCAACCGGCCCCGCCCGGAGGAAAACCCCGAGCAGGGCCGGTGGCTTAAAAAAGACGTCTAGGGGTTGAAGGGGAGGAGGTTGTCAACAGAGGCCGATGATACCGCCGTTGAGTAGATCGTTGACGAGTCGGTCGTTATCTGTTCGGCCATTCCATCTAAAGTACTGGATTGATAGACGCCCTTCGTAGACCTTCTTGATCGCCTCTTCTTGCTCTTCGAGATGGAGTAGCCGCATCGCCACTAGCATGCCCAGCGTCGTCTTCGTCTGCGTCGTCTCCCCCTCCCACTCTTCCCAAGACTCCCGGGCCCTCCTCTCCCTTATCGAGTCGCATGAACCGCTCACCTATCGCCCCCGACTCTTCAGGACATCGGGAGGGAGGACCTGTCGGTCTTGGTCTTCATGCGACTCCCCGGGGGCTGCCGGGTTTCACAGACTAACTACCGGCTTCCCTCCGCAAGGAGGGGCCGGACCCGACAACCCCCTTCCCCCAAGGCCCCATAGGAGGCCCCGGGGGAAGGGATCCCGGAAGCCCCCTATGGGGCGCAAAAAATAACTAACTGGTTGGGGGATATTCGGCGGGAGGAGGGAGGTCAGCGGAGTCGTCGAATCAATAGAATCATCAGATGAACTGCATCAGCATCGGCGCCACCACGTTCATGAATATCAACATCAAGATGCCGGCGGCGAGTAGCCTCCATCCCAGGAACTCCTGCCGGGCGCCGAACCACAGCAGGAGTCCTATGATGATCTGCGCGATGGCAACGATGTTGACTATCGGGGTCGCTATTTCGAATACTTGGATAACGATGCTCCTGACAACGTCAGCAATCCTCTGCGAAATGTCGCCCATGGTTATCAGTGGCATCGGCACGACTGCGGGCAGTATCCACGTGTCCCTCTTCGAGAACAGCAGAATCAGTAGCATAGCGATCGGTATCAGCCATGCGTACTCTACCGGGTTCATTTACCCCACTTCACCCCCACCCCCGGCACTCGGCGTGTTGAAGCCTTCTCCGGGGGCATGTGCCTTGCCCCCGCTCCCTTCTGACGGGAGGATGAGAACCCAGGGGTAAGGGTCCCTGTGCTCGACCTCATCGGGCGTCCGTTCCTCAGAACGGCGATTTATCCCGGCGTGGCCTTGTGAGCGTCTGCTGGCAAGCGTGAGTATGAGTAAAAAAGGGGGTGGTGGGGTTACGGAGGCGTCTGCGTCGTCTGCTCAGGTTTCTGGGGAGCTTTCTGACGGTCTTTCGGCTTCCGGAATTCGAGCGGGTTCTTGATCCACTTCGGGCAGAACCTTCCGTCCTCAACGCAGAGACCGAGGCTCCTCATGGTCTGACATGACGGCGGCTTGTATCTTGTCCTGCTACCTCGTAGCCCTGCTATGTGCTCGATCTGGTATCTCGCTATCCTCTCGTTGAAGTCTGGTCTTTCAGCCAAGAGCGCTAGAATTTCTTCTTTGCTGTAGCCTCTGTTGATCATGAAGGCCGTAAGGCTGAAGAGCTCCTTATGGCTTGCCTCAGCGACCCGCGCCCTTATGGCCTCCATACATGGAGGCCAGTCTCCGGACGCGGGCGCCGTGACAGGCTCATAGGAGCTCCTCAGCTTTACGAGCTCCTTGACGATATCCTCGGCGGCTTCCTGTAACCTCGCTGGCAACTGTCTTATGGTGACTTTCGGGGTGCCTTCTGTCGATGAAAGCCGTTGGTAGGCGAGTTGCCTGAAGAGTCTGACGACCTCAGCCTCTGTCAAATGGACGTAGCCTCGGTGGACCATCCTATTTACTAATCGCCACTCCGGCCCGCTCAGCTCCTTGATGAGTTTCAGATATTCGGCTAAGTGGACCTTATAGCTGAACTCGTCGCTGAGCCTCTTATCGTCAACGGCCTCGATGTTGAGGACGGTTTTCAGCACCGTCTTCTTCGTCTCATCAGATTCTACATGCAGAAACCTCTCCATTCTCGACGCCTCGGCCAGGGCCCACCTCTTGAGGAGCCAGGGCTCCCCAATGGCGATGCACAGGACCCTGGCGAGGCCGAACGTCAGCAGGTCTTCGAACGCGTCTTCTCGGGGGAGTACGCCTTTCTCTCCCCGCTGAAGGGCTTCCGTGATCCGTAGCTTCGTAGCCTCCGCATAGCCTTCCAACTCCTCTACGGCGAAGGTTTCGAAGAATTGTCTCGTCTCCGGGAGTATCGGATATCTCGAGAGAACCCCGAGGGTTATCGTCGGGGCTTCTTGCACCAACGTCGGCGCCTTTACCTCCTGGACGACGGTCTCCTGTGGCTTTTCCTGTGGGACCTCTACCGTTTCAGGCTCGAGTTCCTTTTTGAGCAGTTCGTAGAGCTCTCGTAGGGCCTCTTCGTCGAGTTCCTTGATGACTTCGGCAACCTCCTCAACCTTTCTCTTGCGCATATGCTTGAAAGCCTCTTCGGAAACTTCCTCAGCCTCTTTCCATTTGTACATCGGATAGTTCCGCTGGAAGGCGTCCAGAAGTTCGCTATACGTCAATGTTGGGTCCCAGACGCCGACCCAATCGACGACCTTTGGGTCGGCGCCTGGGTTCAGCTTCTTGAAGCGTCGGATAAGCGCCGCTAGCTCGATGGGATTGATCTCTTTGCCCAAATAATCGGCGGACTTCTTGAGGGCCCTGACGTATGTCTCAACATCGTCATCCATTTGCCCTCACCTTTTTCGGCGGGTTTGCCGCAAGGTCAGCGGTTCGGCCCCAAGTCAACGGAAGGTCTAAATCCTGCCCCACTTCATTACCCACGAGGCTCGTGTGGGGGGCCTCATGGGTTCGGCGGGGAGGGCTTAGACCCTCCTCATTAAGCCTGGTCCTCATCATCCCGGATATACCGGTCTTCAGACCAGGCCGCTTACTAAACCGCCGAACCCTGTCTCGGCCCCGCCGAGCCTGTGGGCTACGTGAGGAAGGATCCATCACCTTCCACCTCCCTCTATGTGCATCGGTAAGTCACTGAGCTTCACCGTCCCCATGACCCGCTCCCTGAACCCTCGCGGCCCCTGATATCCGGGCATGGCCCGAGGCCCCTCAGCCCTTTCGGGCGGGGGATGGTATCCCCTCAGGGATACAGATTCGGGCGCGTGGCGCCCTGCACCCAAAGCCGGGTGCAAACCCGGGCCAGCCCGGGGGCTATCGCGGCAGGAAGCGGGTTAGGGGACGGTATCTGTCGTCGATGAGGTAAACGTCTGCGCTGTCTTCCGGGCCCCTGATCGCCCTCCCTGCCGCTTGGAGGGCAGACCAGAGACCCGGAAGGATTACTCCGTAAAGCTTCGCTTTACTTTCGTCGCCTAGAATCTCTGACAACCTTCGTAGCAGTTTGGCTGTCCTCGCCGTCGGCGGCGCAAACGGGACTCCCACCAGGAAGACGAGAGGCGCGGACAGATCCACACCCTCTGATAGCCGCCCGTTGTAGACGGCTACCAGGGGTTTGGTCTCGGAACTGAACTCCGAGACCAGCCTGTCCACGGCCTCCTGGGAGAGGCCCCTGTCCTCGTATAGGACATCGACCCCCCTCACGGCCTCCTGTAAGACCTCCTGTAAGATATCGAAGCTCGGGAGGAAGGCCAGGGCCCTCTCTCCCTTCCTGGTGGCGAGTGTTAAGACCCAGCGGATATCCTCGATCAATTTCTCGTCCCTCTTCTCGTATTTGGTGGTCAGACCGGTGACAACCACAGCTTTCAGATTGTCTCCGTAAGGCCATCCTGCCCGGAGAAGAGTTACCTCTTCCCCCAGGATGGCCTCAAGTAGCTCGGCGGAGATCGTAGCGCTCAGGGTAACTGTTCTCGCCCATCCGCTGTATATTCGTTGCAGTACCTCCTGAGGGTCAGCTGTCGCCTCCAATCTCATGCTCTTACCCTCCCTGACCAGGAGCGGCTTGCTCCCGGCCAGGGCCGCCTTGAAGTCGGCCAAGCTGAGGAGGTAACTTGTCGGAGCGTAGTTTTCGCGGAGCTTCTTCTCTTGGACTTCCTCACCGGCAAGTGATAGTTCCTCGTAATCCGGTAATTTATCCTCTACCTCGAGCTCTCCATCAGAATTCAGCAAGTTACTGTAGTAGTTGATGGCGTCCTTGAGCCTATCGGCGATCTCCCTGAAGCCGTATTTTTCGGCTTCAAGCCTTGCCTTTTCTATTGTCTTCAGCGATATGCTGTCCTTCGTCATGCTTAATGCGTCCTGAATGACGTGTTGCCCCTCGTCGAGGACCAGTATCGTACGTTCTCGACTCCCCCTCCACTTCGCCAGTAGCCACCCGACCAAGTTCAGCTGCCTGTGGGTGGCCACCAGCGCCGTGGAGGAGGTCATGTTGACCAGCTGTATCTCGTAAGGACATGTGGATGTCCTCATGCCTGTAGCCTTGAGTTCCGCTATTGTGGTCGTCTTCACGGCCCGAGGCCTGCCGGGATAGTACGGACATCTCCCAGCAGTCCTCACCGCCCTGCATGTTTGGTTGAACCGTCTCTGGTCTATCTTCGAGATGACTTCGTGAAGGCATAGTAGCTTCCGTCCGTAGACCGGGGTAGCCCCGGTCTCAGCCGAGACTTGTCGTACCCGCGATGCGGTCCGAGTCAACCATAAAATTCGTAGTTTTCTCTCCTCGGCGAAGGCTTTGACTGCCGCCCACACGGCGCTGGTTTTACCCAGGCCGGTGGGCGCTTCGACCACGACGTGCCTCGTTGTCATCAACTCGTCGTAGAGCTGGTTAGCCAAGTCTGCTTGGTATTTCCTCGTCTCGCTGTGCGGGAAATGCCTTCTAAGATCGCTTCTGAGCTCAGCACCTTCCTTTAACTCAATTACCCTGACCCTCCCCGGCCCTCCCTATCAGGGAAGGGCCTATGGGTGTCACCCCAGCAACAGCTTCAGCAGAACGGAGACTGCTATCACGGCGATGAATCCGCCGATCATAACCATCCTCAGCTCCCTTACCTCCTCCCTAAGCTCTTCTCTGGTCTTTTCGATCTTAGCGTCCAGCTCGTCTCTAACTCTATCGATCTTGGCGTCAAGTTTTGCTATTTCATCCCTCAGCTGTCTGATGTCCTCTCTGAACCCTTCGATGAAAGCTTCCAGCCTTGCGACCTTCTCCGTCAACTCGATCGTCCTCTCCGTCAGCTCCTCTAAAGTCAGAGGGTCATTAAAGCGTTTTTCGCTCATCTCCTTTCCACCTCCGGCTCTAAGACGAGTTCCAGACGTTCCTCGTCAACGTGCCCTTGCCAGTTGCGGATCTTCGTCTTCCTCGTCTTCGTGTCGAACTCCTCGTACCATCCTCTGGACGCCAGCATCGGATGGGCATCCCTGAAGTGATCGACGACATCGATGAGCCTCTTCGCCTTCATCTGGCATCCCGGGACCGGGCACCACCACTCGCGACCTCCTCCCTCCAGCTTACGGAAGGGGAAGAAGGTCGTGAGCGATGACACCCAGCCCCAGCCGTCCACTCCGGAAACGCTGGGCGGCTTTATGCCTCCCCACTCCCGGAAAGGAGCGGGACGGGCGGCTTCTGCGTATCTCTCGAAGACGTTGGCGCACTCGTCACAGAGAGAGGCAGTAGCCTCCCTCCCGCAGTTCTCGCACTTCTTCGTCAGCTTTTCGGCCCTTACAACTTCCTTCGGGGTGCATGGTATCTCCCTCAGGACCTTCAGGCCCGTCAGCGGAGCAGAAGCTCCGCACCTGACGCACCTCATGACCGAAGTGCGTCCACGGACCTGAAGGTCCTCGACGAGGAAGTGCCCGAAGATTTCCCACCCCTCCTGGGAGGAAGCCTCAGATACCTCCTCAGTTCTCTTAGCCTCCTCCGTCTCTTTCGGCTCTTCCCTGACCTCTTCCTCAAGCCGGAGCTCCGCTCTGCCCGGCCCGCCTCCGGGGATGAGTGATGTGCAATAGCGTGAATGGGGCCATGAAGGCGCCAAACGTGCAGGTAGTCCCGTTCTCTCCAACAAGAATCTCCGTAAAGGACTTCGGCCCAATCAAAGAGGCAGATATCCATTTGGGAAAGGTAACTGTTCTGATGGGACTAGACAACACAGGGAAGTCCTACTTCACCGTCCTAATGCCGGTCCTCGAGGAATTGATAAGGGATTGGCGCTATGCGCAGGCTCTAATGTCTGCCACTAATTGCACATTAAAGGATTTCGAGCTTCAACTCAACATAATGCTTTACGATATCCTGTACATTTTCTACTCTATCGAGCCTGAAGAGCTGATCAGGCGAGGAGCGGAGAAGGCAGAGATCAAATTTGAGCTGAGATCCAAGGAAGGTCAAGCGGTCGAGCTGGAGGTCCAGATTGACAAATCGGGAGTAAACACCAAACTCCACGGATTCGATGAGTTGTTTGAATGTAATAAGGCCCCAATAATCAAGCCAGTCGTTTATATCCCAGCGGAGAGGGCAGGCATCATGTCGGCATTAAAGCAATCCCTCCGCCTTTTATTAGCGACGAGCCTTCTTAGTGCCCCACTCCATAAGAGGAGGGTTCAGCTCATGAGTGAGAGGTTCCGCCTTCCCGGTGTTAGCATGCTCTTCCTTGAACAGCTCTTAGGTGTGGAGAAGTTCACGAAGGAGGATCGGGAGAAGGCGTATGTCGCTCCCGCATTAGACCTGTTGGAGAGGGAAGTTCTCGGTGGGAGGTTGGAGATGGGCAGGGACCTTTCGGTGACGTATTATGAGGCCGGAGCTGAGAAGCCCATCGATCTGATCAACGCCTCCTCGATGGTATCTGAGCTATCGGCCATCTACATCCTTTCGGGAACGCTCAAAGAGGGTTGGTGGCTTATAATGGAGGGGCCGGAGGCCCACGTCCATCCCAAGGGGCAGATGGGGCTTGCGAGGTTCATGGCCATGCTGGTGAGGCTCGGAGTCAACGTGATGGCCACCACGCACAGCGACCACATAGCCCTGAAGCTCGCCCAGATGGTAGGGCTTACAGGCCTATCTCCTGAAGAGAGGAAAAGGCTCGGATACCATGGAGACGAGTATTTAACGAAGGAAGAGTTGGCGCTTTACTCTTTCGAGCCAGAGGACGGTTCTGTGGCGAGGAAGATAGATGTATCAGAGACCGGTGAGGTCTCCGACCTACCCACTTACTCCAACGTGTTAGAGGAGATATATGGAGAGGCCGTCAGGCTTCTCGAGCTTCACGGAAAGATTCCAAAGGTGAGTGAAGGATGAGTGCCATTAGGATCGTCACCGGCAAGGAAGGTTTCCCGCTCATGATCAGGGATGTCGAGCCGTTCTTCACCAATCAATGGAGCGACGCAGAGACCGGTTATGAATATGTTGACGAGTATTACCTCGTCTTCGACTTCAGGGAGGGCCTTTTTGTTGAGATCGTCCAGAGGTTGATCGGTGGAGGAGAGTTCAGCTGGGAAGTGCCCCTCGACCAGATTGGAGAGGAGGCTCTGATGAGGTTGAAGGAGAGCGGAAGGTTGGAGCGGATTCGTGCCAAGGTTAAAGAGATTATGCAACAGTTGACCGAGAATCTGGATTCGCTGTTCTTTGAATCGATAGGTGATAGGCGCCGGTCCTGTTACGTCTGTGGATCTGACGCCCTTCATGAATGCATCAGGTGCAACAAGGACATTTGTGACCAGCATGCGGTCTTCGCCGAGACAGAATACGAGGAGCCTTTGACCTATTGCCATGAATGCTTCGATAAGGTGATAGAGAAATGATCCGGCTCAGGAACGCCTTGAATAGGCTTATAAGAGTTGGACGGAATAGAGCGAGAGCACCGGACTCACTACCGCCTTTCATCAGGATAGTTAAGGATCAGCCATGTCCCTATTGCGGTTCAAAGTTTCCCAACAGGCCGAAGGTCCATGACGGAGAGGGCTGGTGGTGGAGATGCTACACAGAGGATTGCGTAGTCAGATACTATCAGCCTGAGAACATGTTGGTCGAGTTGAGAGGCACAGGTGAGACCATCAGCTACGGAGAGCTTTGGAGGCTTTTTAAGAGGTGAAAAAGGGTTGGTCAGACTGAGGGTCTGTCCGTGTTTCCGCTTTTTAAAATGCGACGAGTTCATAGAGCCGGTGGCCAACAGGCCATGGACGCTTGGCACGTTGTTAATGACGGAAAAAGATTTATCATCAACTACGTAAGCGACGGCTTCTACTACTATTTGATGCACCTTCTCCACTACCGTATGTGCCGAAGGTTAGTAGGCATTAGTTTCTTTACGGTTCTCACATGGTTCTCTCGGTTATATGAGGTAAGGAGGCGCTTTTTCCAGTATGTTGGAGCCGATCCGCAAAGGAGTCTGAGCCAGAACTCCAACTACACAACGGAGGGAGTTATCGAGGGAGGGAGAACAGTCGTTCTGAGGATGAACGTTTTGGAGGTCTTTGATGCGGAGTTAGCACGGCTTGAGGACAGGTTGGAGAAGCTGATGCAGGAGATAAGAAGAGCCATAGAAGAGATCAGGAATGAGATAAGGAAGACGAAGTTGATGATAATCATCGGATTCACGGTATTAATAGCCTTTCAGATACTTTTAAGGTGGATAAGGTTTTGACCGTAAGGGCTATTCTCCATAATCTTCGTAGAACCGGGAAAGCTTGAAGACGTTGGAGAGGCTTTAGCAAAGATCCCCCTGATCATAGGCAAGAGCACTTCTGAAATCTCCGTGATAAGGCTTATGTCGACGCTCAAGACCGTACTGACCAGAAGTTATATCCTATAGCAGGAGTTAGTAAGACTCGAGGAGGACGTCATGTACGTTCACCCGCTGAAGCCGCCTCTCAGTTCACCCTCTTTCCGCGAGGCTCCTCCACGTTTTTTACTGGGGTTTTACTGTGGGTGACGGATGTACTGCTCCTGGCACGCGGGCAGCTCCTGGGGGAGGCCGAAGACGGGACTCTTCAACGTCACACTAGGCAGCTCGAAGGTCGTCCTGGACTCCATAACGTCGGTGACCGTGCCCAAGGCCGAGGAGAGGGAGGCCATCAGGAGGTTCGGGCTGGGGAAGGCGGTGAAGGTCGAGAGGCGAGGTGAGGTGAACTTCGTCGTCCAGTGGATTAGGAACAGGTCCCTGATCAGGTACATCGTGAACTGGGGGAAGTTGTCGTCCATCTTCCCAGTCCACCTCACGACGGCCTGCTGCTCCGTCGAGTACGCGGGCACCGTGGGTTCGAGGTACGATCCGGAGAGGTTCGGGATACTGAACGCCGTCGGGTCCCTCAGGCAATCGGACCTGCTCCTCGTCGAGGGAACTGTTACAGCCAAGATGGCCCAGCGCGTCAGGGTGATCTACGACCAGATGCCGGACCCGAAGTGGGTGATCGCGATGGGGGCCTGTGCCATCTCCGGTGGACTCTACGCTAAGGACTCTTACAACGTGATACAGGGAATCGACGACATAGTTCCGGTGGACGTCTACGTCCCCGGATGCCCTCCGAGGCCAGAGACCCTGATTCACGGCTTTATTCTGCTGAGGGACAAGATACTGAACGAGAGGCTCTGAGGTGATAGCGTTGTCGAAGGTCCAGTCGATAATAGACGAGATGAGGGAGAGGTTCGGCGACAAAGTGAAGAACGTTATCGTCGACAGGAAGATAATCAAGGTGGAGGTCGAGAGGTCAGTCGTCGTCGAGGCGGCGAGGTTCCTGAAGGAGAGGGGGTTCGACCACGTGAAGGGCGTGACGGGGGTGGACCTGATCGCTTTGACGAAGCCGGAGAACGCGATCGAGGTGATTTACCACGCAGGCTCTTACACTGACGAGGAGCTCAAGGGAACCGTGTTATCGCTTTCGGTGAAGCTTCCGCGCGACGACCCCGAGATGCCTTCGCTGACACAGGTCTGGCGGAGCGCCGAGTACCACGAGCGGGAGACCTTCGAGATGCTGGGAGTCAAGTTCGTGGGCCATCCGGACCTGAGGAGACTGCTTTTGCCCGAGTGGTACTCCGACATACCGCCCCTCAGGAAGGACTTCAAGCCCGCCGGCCGCGCCTGAGTCCGTAATTCAGTTTTGCAGGGAGAATCCGCAGCAGTCCCACGTAAAGTTTATAGCTGGATCTTTTCACTACAAAGGGTTGGAGCCAAGACCCAAGGCGGCGCCGCCCCTGAGGGAGGCGGTGATGCTCGCTGTGACGGGGCGGTCTCCGGTCTTGGCGACAGGATGAGGACCCGAGGTCACGGTTCGGGTCTAATGCGGGCCGGGTCGTGGAGAGACCCCCGCCAACGGGCAGACTCCGGTTGATCCTGCCGGACTCCACTGCTATCGGGGTAAGGCTAAGCCATGCAAGTCGAAGGCCTCCGGCTCCGGGGGCCTGGCGTACGGCTGAGTAACGCGTGGCCAACCTGCCCTGCGGAGGGGGATAACCCCGGGAAACTGGGGATAAACCCCCATAGGTGACCGGGTCTGGAAGGACCGGTCGCCGAAAGTCCCGGTCGGGGACGCTCCGGCCGGGAGCCGCAGGATGGGGCTGCGTCCTATCAGGTAGTTGGTGGGGTAACGGCCCACCAAGCCTGTGACGGGTAGGGGCCCTGAGAGGGGGAGCCCCCAGATGGACTCTGAGACAAGAGTCCAGGCCCTACGGGGCGCAGCAGGCGCGAAAACTCCGCAATGGGCGAAAGCCCGACGGGGTTACCCCGAGTGCCACCCTCGTGGTGGCTTTTGCCCGCTCTAAAAAGGCGGGCGAATAAGGGGAGGGCAAGTCGGGTGTCAGCCGCCGCGGTAATACCCGCTCCCCGAGTGGTGGAGGCTATTACTGGGCCTAAAGCGCCCGTAGCCGGCCCGGTGTGTCCCTCGTTAAATCCACGGGCTTAACCCGTGGGCTGCGGGGGATACTACCGGGCTTGGGGGTGGGAGAGGCGCCCGGTATTCCCGGGGTAGGGGTAAAATCCTCTGATCCCGGGAGGACCATCAGTGGCGAAGGCGGGGCGCCAGAACACGCCCGACGGTGAGGGGCGAAAGCTGGGGGAGCAAACGGGATTAGATACCCCGGTAGTCCCAGCTGTAAACGATGCGGGCTAGCTGTCGGGGCGGCTACGGGCCGCCCCGGTGGCGAAGGGAAGCCATTAAGCCCGCCGCCTGGGGAGTACGGCCGCAAGGCTGAAACTTAAAGGAATTGGCGGGGGAGCACCACAAGGGGTGGACGTTGCGGCTTAATCGGATTCAACGCCGGAAA
>Ga0272445_1002167_pt1 | contig 13917 bp, 17 predicted proteins | sample YNPCB0031_FD_194404 | JGI IMG/M metagenome (GOLD analysis project Ga0272445, IMG submission 194404) | Hot spring sediment microbial communities from Yellowstone National Park, WY, United States - YNP-CB-003-1 | ecosystem: Environmental > Aquatic > Thermal springs > Hot (42-90C) > Sediment... | reverse complement strand
AGCTCATCACGTCTCTGAGATTTATAAGAGGGCTAGGGAGGTTGTTGAGGCTACTAAGAAGAACAAGGGCTCTAAACCTGTATTGAGAAGGTTGACTGCTAGAATACATCCACTAGACTATAGAATAGACTTTAATGCAAAAACATTGAGAATAGCCGTATTGAATGACTAGTGTGTTGAGCTGAGGCTCAAGTGGTATAAGTATTTAGATAAGTACCTCGATGGCTCTTGGAGACCAGGGGAGATACTGATTAGCTGTAGGAATGGGAAAATACTTGTCTACATAACATTTCACAAAGATGTTAAACTCATAGCTTTCAAGACTGTTATGGGTGTAGACATAAACTTTAATAATATTACATATACAGTCATAGACTTGAATGGTAATCTAGTTACAATAGGTGTTATACCTCTCAAAGGATTGGAGAGAGCTCTTCACCTAAAGAAGCTTGCTGAAGATTTGCAGAAGAGGTTTCCTAGGAGCTGGAGGTTCTTGAAGTGGGTTAGAAGGGTTAGGGGTAGATGGCTTAATAAGGCTAGGAACATATTGATAGATTCAGCCCACAAGTTATCTAAAAAGCTTGTAGAGATAGCCAAAGAGTACAGCGCACTAATAGTCTTTGAGGATTTGGATAAACTTAAAGAGAATAGCAATAACAATTACAAACTCTCGTGGGAAAAGTCTTTGTGGTGCTACAAGAGAATACAAATGTTTACAGAGTACAAAGCCATTTTTCACGGAATTAAAACAGTTTATGTAAATCCAGCAAAAACATCTAGAAAATCGCCTAACGGCAAAAAGCTTAAGTTCATAAACTACAGGTTCGCTGAGCTTGGGGGTGTGGTAACATCTAGAGATGTTGTAGCTTCTTGGAATATAGCGTTGAGAAGTTTAGAGAAGTTGAAGCGGATGAGGGGCTTCCGGGTTATGTTGAGCCCTGATAGCCCTGCAGATGAAGGTATGAGAACCCGACCCAATGCAGGGAACCCCGAGGCAAGAAAAATATATCCACAGATATCTACAGCTATTCACAGATGATTGCCTCGGGGAAACCCTTTAGATACGGAGTACCTGTAGCAGAAGCGTTGTTTATTGCGCAAGCGCTAGAGTTGAAAGAAACCTTAGTGACATGTAGTAAAAGACAAGCAGATACAGCAACAAAACTAGGTATAAATATTGTGCTAATAGATTAGCATAGATACAATACCTAGCAATACCCTAGAATAATCTCAAAAATATCGAGACCTCTACCGTTTCAACGATGATAATATCTGAGCTAGGTAAGGATACTTAGCTAAAAGTATCGTTATAGCAAGCAAACCTTTTTCCGTCAACACGTATTTCCCATCTACTTTCACTACAAACCCTCTAACTTCAAGATCTTTTAGAATTGTATAGAAAGTACTTAAACTAACTCTAGACTTAACCAGATCAACAATATGCCTATATATCTGGTATGCATAGCTCTCCCCCTTACTGAGAACCCCTAATATCAACAACCTTATCAACCCCTTAACAAACGGCTTCACTATATACCTATCCACATCGCTCAACTTACTCAAAACCTCACAATACTCACTAAGTTTCTAGTCTTAGAACTTAGAAACAGGCTAAATAAAGGTATGCGCTACTTTACTGAAAATTTTAAACATCTTTAGCCATATCTATATAAAACAAATACTCTAGTTACCGTTCTAAGTCTCAAAGACTCAATTTTGAATAGCATATATATGTAGGTAGTATAGGTATTAACTTAACAATAAGTGTTTATTTATTATATAGGTTTATCCAGAGTTTATAATAGGAAAAGTTTTTCACTATCTTTGGTATTCTATTCGGTATCGATACACTAATCTTTAATACCCTAACCTCAGCTCTGCTCGAGAATTTAAGGATGTATATAAAGCTTGTGCTATGTGTATCTATAGCGGTTTTAACAGGTGTTTTAGCTTAGCTAAGTTTTTGGTTAGGACCTATACTCTACACTTTTCAGAATACCGGTGTTGTTTTAGCCAGGCTACTTCTAGACCCTCTATACGCATTCCTCTCCATGGTTTTCTGTAGTATTTGTAGTGATAGGTCTTCCGATGGCTGCTGGGTTTCGGGGAGGGATACATGTAGTTCTCGGCTATACCGGTGACTATATCATGGGTTTCATATTTTCAGCATCTTTAATGAGTATCCTCAAGAAGTACTACTGAAGTTAAGGAATAGATGGTTCAACAATTTGATGTTGGTTAATTTCGTTCTATTCCTACTACTTAAGTTAATAGCTATTCCCAAGACATTGTCTTAACGCTGATGGTGTAAGGTATATAATGATAGCTCTTAACCTTATCTTTTGGTGTATTATAAGTGTGTCATTAATCAATGTTGTAGTACTAAAAAGCTAGGGATCTTCTTTAAAATAATTTGAAGAAGAACTTTACAAAATGCTTCACTAAAACCTTTTAGTTTCTCATCATCCATTAATGTTACTTAATTTGGCTATTATCCCAGCACGTCTAGGGACTTTGTGTACATATTCCTCTCGTTACACAGATTTAATCTGTACTATTTAATTCTTAGAAGAAACTCTAACAATTATCTCACTAAAAGTCATTACCAATAACAAGCATATACCGTTTATTTGTTGTATAACATTACCTTATTAATCAGTGTAGGGAATAGCATATTATCTAAAGATTAAGTTAAAGATTACTTAAGCTCTTCCGAAAGTAACTCTTCTCGTTAAATCAACTATCACTGCTAAAACTAAGAGTATTGCTGCTGTAACATCTTGCCAGTAAGCTGAGATGCCTAAGAATATGATCCCTGTTCTAACCATCGATACTAGGAAAGCTCCTAGTATAGCGTTGATAACATTTCCTTCTCCACCTGCTAGGCTAACTCCAGCTAAAGCATTAGAAGCTATAGCTAAAAGTTCTTGGCCTGCAGCTATATCTGCATATCCTGATGCTACAAGGCCTACGTATATCATTCCTGCAAGACTTGCACAAGCACTTGAATACACGAAGGCGAAAACCACTACATTGCGTATAGGTACGCCTGCAACTCTAGCAGCTTCCAAGTTTCCACCTATCGCATATAGATACCTTCCTATAGCAGTATAGCGCTGTATAAATAGTGTAAGTACTGCGATTATTACTAGAATAACTATGCCACCGTAGGGAGATGCTAGAAATGATATTTTGGATATATCGTATATCTTAACAGGGTATCCCTTCCAATAACCTATCGCAATACCTCTTAGCAAAAATAGAGAACCTAGTGTTGCTACAAATGCTGGCACAGATATTGGTAGAGGAGGAGAGAATCTTGTGACTATAAACCCGTGATAAAGACCTACAACCACACCCAAGCACAGCGTTGCTATGAAGGCCAAGGTAGAATCTACACCAGCATTAGTTATTAAGTGTGCAAATACCATGGATGATAGAGATGCTAGAGATCCTACTGAAAGATCCAGACCACCAATTATCAACGCCATGGATTCTCCAATAGCTAGTGTACCAATGCCAGCAAACCATCTAGCTAAGGTTAGCAGTGTCATAGGATCCCAGAATCTAAAGTTAACAATACCAATGGCAATGTATAGACTTGTTATAGCTATCAACGTACCTATCTCAGGACTCCTCAACAGCAATCCTTTAATATCTAGCTTTATAGCGCCTACAACTTCTTTCTCAGAACTACTTTTATTCCCTCTATTCCTAGGCATAGAGATCACCTCGATGCATACTTTAAAAGTATATCTGGTGTAGCTTCTTCTCTCCGAAGTTCAGAAACTTTTCTTCCTCTCGATAATATTATAACTCTATCGCTCATACCAAGAATCTCATTGTAATCACTTGAGATAAGGATTACGCCAAGCCCTTGTCTAGCCATATCAACCATAAGTCTTCTTACCTCAACCTTAGCTCCAACATCTATTCCTACAGTTGGTTCACTCAAAAATACCACTTTTAAAGGTCTTGAAAAAGCTCTTGAAATTAACACTTTTTGCTGGTTTCCACCGCTAAGATAAGCCACCTTTCTGCTAGGATCTGGGGGAATTATGTTCAACGCTTTTATAAGTTTAGACACAACAGTGCTCTCTTTAACTGAATTGATCATGTTTAACACCTTTTCTACTGCGAGAAGGTCCAGAGATGATATTGTTATGTTATGTTTGACAGGTAGTATTGAGAATAAGCCTAGGTTTCTACGATCCTCAGGTATATAGAGTACACCATATTTCCTAACAGCTTCTGTTGGACTAAAGATCTCTATATCTTTTCCATCCACTATAATCCTACCTCTCAACTTTTTCTGAAGACCAACTATAGCTTTAGGTATGTTATATATACCCGAGCCGAGTAACCCAAATATTCCGAGAATTTCTCCCCGCCTTACGTTAAAGCTTATATCATGTAGAGTTTCTGTTTCAAGATTCTGAACCTCCAGTACTACATCCCCTATCTCTACCTTTACCTTAGGGTAGAACTCCTTAATATCTTTAGCAATCATAGCCTTTATGACTTCATCTAGCGTAACCTTCTTCTCAGTATTATCGAACTCCGCAACTTTGTAACCATCTCTGAGAACAACTATTTTATCAGAAACAGTTAGAACCTCCTCAATTCTGTGACTAACGAAGATTTGCGCAATACCACTCTTCTTTAACTCCAGCATTAAGTTCAGAAACCTCTGAGTTTCAGATATACTTAGAGATGATGTTGGTTCATCAAAGATCAGGAGCTCTGCTTTCATAACTAAAGCTCTTGCTATAAGTATAAGCTGTTTCTCAGCCGCAGTTAAATTCCTAATTTTTGTTCTAGGATCTAGATTGGCTAAACCTAGTTTTGAAAGTATCTCCTTAGCCTTATTCTCAATATCTCTATATTTAACAAGTTGCCAATTTCTATGAAATTCGACACCTATAGCTATTGCTTCTGCTACACTTATGTTTGGAGGTAGGAGAAGTTCTTGAGGTACATAGAAAATACCCATGTTTAACGCTTGTATAGGGTTCTCTATAGATGTTTCCCTACTTTTCCAAATAATTCTCCCTTTATCCGGCTTATATATCCCGAAAACAATCTTTAAAAGCGTTGACTTTCCAGCTCCATTCTCCCCAACTAGACCTAGGATCTCACCTCTCCTTACACTAAGAGAAACACCTTTAAGTGCTACAACACCTGGGAACCTCTTCCATATATCCTCTAGAACAAGTATACGCTCATCATAAAACTTTTGCGCTGACATATATGGTTACCTTTATATGACTTATTATTAGGCTATGAAACAGATTATATAAAAAATTATATGAAAAATTGTTTAAAATTTGGTTTAGGGTATGTTTTCGAGACCTAAAAGCTTGGGATCAACACCTAGACCTTGCATTTCTCGTTTATACTCGCTCAAACTTTTAATAACTATTTTTTCGCCTGTTGGTGCTGTAAGCTCTAGACGTTCTTTTGCAACTAGATCTACACCAGTATCGTACGCTTTTACTTGAGGCCATTGAGGCATGAACTGTTTAATTGCTTGTTCAATACTTCCTAACTTAGTCGCATTATATATCAACCATACAGCATAATATCCCATGAAATACTGTCTTTGACCTATTGTAACAAGCGCATATCCTTCCCAAGCAGGTGGTACGTTATCTGATGTTACATCGAATTGCACTAAGACTACTTTACCAGGTGGATAGTTAAGCTGTTTTAGTGCTTGCGTCCATGCAGGTCCTTCGTATGCGTTAGACCCGAACGCTATGTGTAGATCTGGATGAGCTTGTAGTATAGATAGAGCATAGCTTACAGCTGCAGATACGTCGCCTTTATCTTCATACGGACCTATGAATTGTATGTTTATGTTACCCTTTATATCTGGATCTACTTCAGCACACTTCTTGATGGCATCCATAAATCCTTGAACTCTTTCACGAGCATTTTGAGCTGCAAGTGTTGCAGATACTATTCCTACTTTAAGTGTTGCACCTACTTTTACGTATCCCTTCTGTTTAGCTAATGTATAAGCAGCTAAACCGCCTAGGTACCCCGCCTTATAGTTATCAGTTCCGATATAGATAGGTCTATTAGACCCTGGAGCATCAGTATCAAATGTTATAGTTATAATTCCTTGCTGTATAGCTTTGTTAATATAGGTTACAGCTGCTTCTGCATCTACAGGTGCTAGAGCAAGACCAGTTATCTTTTGAGCTATAAGTGCATCTACTTGTGAGAACTGCAAAGCAGCTTCTTCTTTCGTAGGCGTCCAGAACTCTGCATCAATATCAACACCAAACTTCTGCTTAATTTCTTGTTCAGCTCTCTCAACTCCAGCAGCAACAACATCCCAGTATGGGTGAACACCTTTACCTATAACATATATAACAATTTTTTGCGGTTTCCGTTGTTGAGTATAATAATAAGCAAGACCTCCACCAACAGCAGCAATAACAATTATCGCTATTATTACTATTAGAAGAGTTCTACTTATAGGCATAACCCCTATCCACCTGTTAGGTTAAATAAGTTTTTTTCTCCGGTTAAAAAGTTTATCGCCTATTCTATAATGAGTTAACCCAACAATATGACCATTATACCTAGCAAAACTCTTTACCTAGCTATCTGCATGATGCTTATACTGATTCTTGTTGTTGATTGTGCTGGAAATTTGTTAAACAGGTAGTTCTGAAGGCATTGATGAAGGGTTATGCAATAGCTTTAGAGAATCTCGATAGTCTTAGGGAGAATGTGGATAACAAGAGTGGTGAGGTTGTTTAGAAATTCATAATGTTTACATACAGAAGATTACAGCAATCAGTAATTTCGAAAGCTATTGAGTACGGAGTATCTATAGTGATTGTAGACCCTAGAAACACATCATCAACATGTCCAGGATGTGGTGAGAAGCTTATCTACATCTATAGATTAGCTATATGCAGATTATGCGGATTTAAAATTGATAGAGATTCTGTAGGTGCTATGAATATCTGGTTAAGAGCTTTCGAAGCGTATGTGGAGGGTGCTTGGGTCATTTCTAAGAACCTTCGCGATGAAGAATGAAGCCAGACAGAGTAGAGGAAAAGAGATGAGGAGATAAGAAACAATTAGAGCTATTCACAGTAATTACAATTGTTTACTAGACTGAACCCCTCTGTTCACCTAGATAGAGAAATATTTCTCGATATCCTGGATAAGCTGAGGAGATTAGCTGAAGAGAGGGGGATAGCTGTGGTTATAGCTGATCACAGAGTCGACTATTTCCACGGCTACGTAGATAAAGTGGCGAACATAGGCTGTGAACGGTGTAACGAAGATATCTACCACAAGGTTATGTATAGAGGTTCTAGAGGTAGTGTTGATAGTTCAAGATACTTAGTATACGTTAACTATCTGAAGATTGTTTTCAGGGATAGGATGCTTTTTGATAATCTGAGTCTCCAAGTTTATGAAGGAGAGGTCTTCGGGGTTAGGGAGGAATGGAGTAGGTAAGGCAACTCTCTTAAAATTTTAGTAGGGATGATATTTCGTGAATACATCGCTTAGGCTAGGGAAGAGCTACCCACCTCCTTATGAGTGTGGTATTCGAAAGAGGATAGAGACCCTAGTTTCTCTACTAATCTCCTGAATCCATATGTTTAGAACCAGTATTGCAGAGCTTCGCTTGTTCTAACCTTATCCTCGTCTTTGAATCTCCATAGACCTGTTCTCGGAGCTAGGATGACTATTCCAAGTTCTTCAGCTAGAGCATCGCTTATGAGAACCTCGTACTCTAGTAGAGATATCATTGCATCGCATTTAACTGGCCCTACAACTCTATCACTTGTCAAGACATATACATCTAGTGCTTTGGGTATTAGATAGTTTCTTGTAGGACCACCAGCTGTACCAACCTCAACAAGAACTGCATCTAGCGGTGGAGGCCATAAACCAAGTTCATAAGCTAGTGATCTAGGTAGTAAGAGTTGGGGAGTCTCAGCTTCAAAACCAGAGTTTACAAGTGCTGATGTTGTTACCTCTTTACCTACCCTACTAACAATTCTCAGCTTTATCCTTACAACCACTAGAACCTTCCCTCCTCAAAGGATATATATGCCCAATCCTACGCCTAATCGGGTATATATGACCAATCCTACCAACTATTTTCCCAAGCCTCATAAATACTCACCAACATCAAAGTATTTTTAAGCAGATAAAATCTGTTACGCCATTTTAGAGACTCTACAAACCCCGAGTCAATAGCAGATAGCAGGCTTTGTCACTTTCCTTAACCTCTACACATCATCATTACATATTTGAAGATTCTGAATAGTAATGACATCAAGATATTTAGTAATACATAATTCACATAAAAGAAGACCCTTTCCACACCTCTTACGCTACGTATACAAGGATAGGCTATAGCAAATCATGTGGAAAAAGTCTAGCTAGCCAACAGCATAAGCTACCTAGCTACACCATAGCTTCTCTAACAGTTTACCCCATCTACTTAGCTTCCTCCCCATAGCGATCTTCCTCTCCAATCTCTGCCTTATCTCTGAACACTTAGCCTTATACCTAGGGTAAAGATGAACATTAAACCACACCTCTATAGAAGCTACAGCAAGACCACTAGCAAGCATGGCTAAAAACCTTTCTATCCATAGATGTGTCAGGTCAGAACCTATCCCAAAAGAAACTAAAGAGAGACCAAGATACGAAGCGAAAAATAAATAGCTGTATAAATCTTTTCTCTTCTCCCTCTCTCCACAACAAACCATTACTTATCGCTTCATTTAATTCAAATTTATAGGATGAAATCTTTTATGAAAATCTTGATGAATATATACTCATATACCTAAGTGTATGGGTGTGATATAATCAGATACGAAAGAGGCGACTAGGAAGGGTGATGCGGTAACTGAAATACGTTTTAAGAATGCTTTACGAGTTTTTGCTTTTTCTCCATAGACTTCTTCAAATCTCTTAGTATAATAACTAACGTTATGTATGTAAATGCCTAGTAAGAAACCCATTAACATGAGGATTATGTACCCAGCCACTAAGTAATTGTTTAGTAGAGTTCCTAAAAATTTGGACATTAACTTTAGCCCTAGCCAAATGTAAGAACCTGTTAAAGCATTAAGCAAGGCACATACAAAGGTGTAAACCCTAAAGCTAAGCCTACTCATAACCAAAGCAACTACTCTATCACCATAACGGAGAGCAAGTATAAGAGGTGTGAAACCGGAAAAGAGAAGAATAAGTAAATTAATAAAAATTGTTTGTAATGTGTTTGAGAAATACACTGAAATCATATTGACTATCCCTTACGGAGTGCGCCACGTAGTGTAAGTATTGCAGCACATATTGTTGCAAATCTTAATGTTGTGTCTGCTATTCTTTTAACTGTATCATTGTGAATGAACCATTCATTAATGAGCCATGTTAACGCTCCAATAATTGCGAGACCGGCACATACGATAGCTACCTTTTTCCATATATCTGTTGCTAGTGCATAGCCTTTTTCTACTGGTAGGTTGATTTCTGCTGGTATATTGCTTGCTAGTATCTCTAGTGCGTTAGCTATTTGCGGATATGCTTGTGGTACGTAGCCAGAGTTCTTGCCTCTTGTGAAGTATCCTGAGCTTGAACCACTATAAACATTTTGTGATAGCCATTTAACTCCATAGGCAATTAGCTTGTAATACTCACTTAGGCTACTAGCTCCCTCCGGAAGAATTATCCAGTCTCCGTAGAATGTGGTCTTGTTCTTAAACCAGTAGTTTGCATAGGTAAATACATAGCTATAACCACTGTAATTAGGCTTTAGCTCAGCAACACTAGCTATGTAAACCCTATGAGTATCACTAACATTTCTAACCAAATATATTGCGTAGTAATCTACGAAGTTGTTTGTAAAGTTTGCTCTAACCCACCTCCAATACATAACAGTATTGCTATCAATAGATTTGTTGCGTAGCTCTCCAACCCACAGATCCCAAGACGATAAGTTCTCGCCATACTCAATGAAGAAAGCTAAAGACCCATTGATATAGACATCTACTCTACCCTCAGACACAACATAACTTATATTTGCGCTCCTCTTTATCTCAGCAACAATCCTAGTTATGTTTAATACAAGGTCTCCTGGTAGGTAGGGTGATTTAACTAGTTCAACACTCCCATTCCTATAAATGTACAGTGTGTTGAACAATTCATACCTCTCAACCTGATCCAATGGAATGTCACTAAATAGCAAAGCTATCATGGCTAGCATGATAAGCTTAGATCTATCAACATCAGTTACTGTTACCTCTTCAGCTAAAACCCTTGGAACACTAACCCCTGCTACCACCGGCACCAACAACAGAATTACAATGGCTAGTGCAGCAACTTTCACAATATGTTTAGGTACAACCACACCACACACCCAAGCCAGGATTGCTCTCTAAACCAGCTTAAAAAAAAATGAATAGAATGGTTAAGAAGAATAAAGTACACATAAAATTGAATATTAACGAAGTTTATAAACCATCTAATAAACTTTTGCTTTCTAATCACCAACTTCATCACCTTAGCACTTCACATAGTAAGCATTATACACATTATTTGGTTGAATAGAGCAAACCCCATATACATTTACATGAGTAAGTCGGTGTGTTGATAAGGCTTTTCATGAGTTGCTTGACGTAGGTATTATCAGTGATGAAGTATATGTCGCAGTATTGTAGCTCTTCACGATCTTTTCAGCTCAAGCCTTACGAGACTTGATAATAGTAGTTCGCTTAGTGTGAGCTTCTTGCTCTTTAGGATCTCTAAATAGCTTTTGCGAGAATTACAAGGCTATTAAAGTACACATTTTAAAACGACCCGGCTGAAGAATAGCTAGGCTTTTTTTGCAGGTAATGAGATTGTGATTGGATTGCGCCAAGTGTAGAATTGTTGCTAGTCATAAGCTTAGAATAGGTAATGTAATTTGTTGACCTTTGTATGAGTTTTTAAGACTATTCCTAAATCCGGTGCAAAATATTGCTATAATGTTAAGCATGTGTTAATGCAGAAGTGAAGCTTTAATTATATGGTGAGCGCTTTAAGCAGTTTATGTACCTGGTGCAAGCGGCTATGCATAACATGCTTGTAATAGCGCTTGTGTTAGTAGCTATAGGCTGTGCAGCTAGTATTGATGCCTACATCTTCTTTCATCTTGTAGAGGGTTTGAGCAATTTAACGTATATTAACATAGTATCTTTATCTGTCTTTACCTCTCTTTCAACAATTCTTCCATACTTTATTTCACGGTCAGCAAATCTTTATAGTAGTGGAGGTACAGAGGTTGTTGTTCAGAGTTTTCATAGCGGCTCTAAGCAGTTTAGTACTAAGAGGACTTTAGGCTATTACATGCTATCTATTATCAGCATAGGTTTTGGTGGAAGTGCAGGTCCTGAGGGACCTATGGTTGTATATGGTACAGGTGTTGCAAAGGCTTCTTTAAGGCTTATCAATGCTGATGAAGGCTATGTTAAGAAGTTTTTACTGGCTGGTACTGCAGCAGGTTTTCAGCCGCTTTTAAGGCTATTACAGAACTGATGGTAAGTTTGAATATCTGTGAATAACTATAAGTACTTGGTATCATAGAGTAATGTTTAAATACCTTTACACTCACTATAGTTTCTTGGATGATCCGCACTGCGGTGACATAGAGACTCAGATGGGAGCCCCATGGCGTTGGGCTCGACAGGGGCCCATGAGGTGCGGATGAAGCTAGTGATCCCGCACCGAGGCCCAACCCCGCTAACGGAATTACAAGTATTCACAAATACCATCAAGTACCGTTAGCGGGGAAACGCTCCTTTAACAGGCATTCTCTATGCCCTTGAAATCCCATATAAACGTGATATTGAGGCATCTGCTTTTCTATGGTCTGTGCCTGCGGCGCTCATTGCTTATGTAGCTTCTCAGCTACTTATAAAGCCTCATATATGCGCCCAGCTAGGTGCTACGTGGCTGTGAATATTAATGTGATTTTGCTGACTATAGTTGTAGGGCTCGCCTCTGCAGTCTTTGCCTTGCTATTCATAATCGCCATGAACTGTATTGAGAGGGGCTGTAAGAGGCTGGGAATTGCGGCACCAATAGCTTCAGGTGTTGCTTTAGCAGTACTAGTCTTTTTCTTTCCTGAGGCTAAGGCTTTGGCTATGAAACAATAAATAGCGCTGTTAGCAACACTACAGCACTCAATACTCTGCAACTCTTTGCACTAGCTTTAGTTAAGATGATTGCAACAGCTCTAACTGTTAGAGGTGGTGGTTCTGGAAGCGTTTTCCTGCCAACAATATTCATGGGGATAGTGTTTGGCGCTGGAGTAGCAAAGCTTTTGAATAGCCTAGGGGTAGGGGCTTGTCATGAGCTTGTTATTGCATTAGCAACTTCAAGCCTTCTTGCAGCAACAAGCAAAACCTTACTGGCATCGGTTACACTAACAGTAGAGATGTTTGGCTTTGTTAACGTCATACCCTCACTACTAGCATCAATAATGGCATACATAGCTACTCTTAAGTGGTCATTAATTAAAGGACAGCTAATGAGCAGATACAAACAGTAGTTTGGCTAGATTGGAAGAGCAAATCTTATGCATATTGGCTGCTGGGGCAGTGTACTTGCCATATGGAGCTTAGGTGTGGCTTGGCTCTGAAATAACTATTTCTAGGCCAACTCCACCACTGCCGTACTTATTCGGGTAGTGAACCTCTAGGTAGTGCTTAACTTCATCGCCACTGCAGTGCAGTGGATATATCTTCTCCACCCCTAGCTCCATAAGCTCCCTAGCAACCTCCTCAATCTCAGAGGCTGAAGCTCCAGCCATATGAAGTCCTCCGACAACCATATAGGGCTTTGAGCCAACGTCTTTCACAGCCTGCTTAACTATGTTTACAATTCCTGGGTGACTACAGCCAACAATTACTACAAGCCCCTTACCAGTCTTTATTGCAAGTGCTTGCTCTATTGGCGGCCCATAGAGGGGCTTAACAACGTAAACACTTTTCACAACCTCAGCAGTCCTATTGATAGCGACTGGCTTTAGCCCCAAGCTAAGCACATAACTCACTAAGCTGAGGTCAGGTGGTGTAAGGACCTTTAGCCCGGGCCTGAGCTCAGCTAAGAGCCTTAGCCCATTGCAGTGGTCTCCGTGGCCATGGCTAACAACAGCGAAGACCAGTTTACTCAAGTCTATTCCTAGCCTCTTAGCATTTCTCTTCAGGACCGTGGGGTCCGGCCCTGCATCAAAGAGAATTTCAACGCTATTAATATTGACATGTATTGAGAGTCCCCAAGCAGTTTCAAAACCCTCTCCATACACATTGTTATCCACAACAACAGCTATTCTCACCCCTTTAACACCCATCCTAGAGCCTCACTAAAACCTCTAAAGGCTTGCTACATGGAGTGCCACAGCTTAAAACAATTCGGTTCTCGTAGTTGAGCCGAATAGTCCTTGCTGTTCTACCCTTGGCTCCTGGCATGGGCTTTAGGGTTCACGTCTAAAGGTATGTATTCTTGCTTTTAGCTTAGCCCTGCTGGTATCCTAATAACGGGCACTATAGCTAGAGCAACTGCTGTATTGCTTCTTCCACACAGCTTTTGCAAGCCGCAGCTCTCTGTATATAGCTTTAGGTTGTCTATATAGCATAGAAACACTTTTCCACCGCATTCGCTACAGAGAATCCTCCAATACCTCTTCACATCCTTCTTTATAGCCTCCATTCTCTCCCCAAGCACTTGCCCCAGAGCATCACGAGAGCATGTCTCTACAGCTTTGAGTGCTGTTGATATTGAGAATTCGTACATGTCTAGAATTGTGTAGTCTGCTATCCTAATGTGAAGCTTCCAATCTTCCGTAGAAAGCTCTTTACATGTCTTTATAACTTCAACACAAAGCTTGCT
>Ga0272445_1002166_pt1 | contig 13920 bp, 15 predicted proteins | sample YNPCB0031_FD_194404 | JGI IMG/M metagenome (GOLD analysis project Ga0272445, IMG submission 194404) | Hot spring sediment microbial communities from Yellowstone National Park, WY, United States - YNP-CB-003-1 | ecosystem: Environmental > Aquatic > Thermal springs > Hot (42-90C) > Sediment... | reverse complement strand
ATGAGAAATGACAATCGAGATGACAAGGCGCTTTCTTACAGAGCAAAACTCATGTTGCTCAGAACCGTCTCGCGCTTGAAGCTTGACATCAACCCCCCAGAGCGAAAGTATTTCGTCGAAGAGCTTGTCAACATTATAAAGAGAGACGAGAGTCTCAAAAGCAAAGTAGTCAACGAGCTGAGGGAGTACTTGAAGGTCTGCCTCGATGCTTGCGAAGAGTACCGCAAGAAGTTCTTGATAACGCTAAACGACTTCTTTGTTGCGAAGGCCGAGGCATGGCTCTACGAGGCCGAGGCGGCCTCCGAGCTCTTGAAGTTCTTGACAAGATCGTAAACCTTTTCTCTCTTTTTGAGCTTCTTTTTTTGTATGAGCAAGGCGGTTGATCGTTGGACTCTCGGTCATTTTTTGTTAGGTCTCTATCTAGGCTTTTCCATGAAGTCCTTGGTCTATGTCCTTCTCTTCTTGGTGGCTTGGGAGCTTTATGAGCTTCTGTTCAGGCCCGATGTGAAAGAAACTTTGTCGAATCGAATCGTTGACTTGATCGTGGGTATGTTGGGAGCTTCGCTTAGTCAATTGGTATTCCTAACCTTTCTAATCTGAGCTTTCGTCCGAGCTCTACTTTTCTGTCAACGACATCTGGCAACCACGTCTTGACCATTTCGAAGAGCCTGTCAAGTAGAGCAGGGTCTAGTCCCTGCTTCGACCAGTAGTCCACCCACCACGACTTTAGTTCATCCAAGTCCATGTACTTGAAGGTCTTGAAGCCCCACTCATGCCTCTTGCCTTTGTGGCCCCACAATTGCAAGACGGCGCTTATGTACTTTCTTCGCTCGAAAGCGGTCATTTGAGGGGCCACGCTTCTGAGAAATGAATCGACTTGGTTCTCAATTGAGTACCTCATGCTCAAGAGATCTCCATAGATGTTCGTCCTTTCGCATTTACTATGATCGACGGCTTCATCGCCACGAACATAGTTCGAGAAGGCAGGAGCCGTGATTGCGATCCTCCCTCGGAAGTTCTTGAGCTTCTCATCGACCGCATCAATGGCAGGAGAAACGTCTTTGTAGGCGTCAACGTCGTCGCATAGATAGTCAACGTCTAGGTATGAGAAGTCAAGGATGAAGCCGTATTGAAGGTCTGTCAGGTTATAGACTTCGAGCTCTTGAACTTCGCCGTCCAAGTTGACGAATGGGACTGTGACGTATTCGGGAGAGTGCTCTTCCTCGACGCAGAGATACGAAACGTCGAGCATTCCATAATCCAATATGAAGTCCTCGACGTGGGCGCTCATGACCATGCTCATCCTGTCGTGGATGTACCTTGCGAGATCCTCCGAGACGCCTAGAGAGCTTGCTAAGGACAGTATTGCTTGCTTTCTTTGAACCCATGACGGGTGCTTCTTGATCATTAACGAGATGGCGTTTCTCATGAACTCCCTCATGGCTATTGGATCGTAGTAACAATAACCGTAGCGGGTCTTTCCGTAATAGCCCTTCTCAAGCCTCGTCTCCAATATAGGGGCTTGATACTCTTCTTTGATGTTATCGGTTACGAAGGTCTCGATGTCTGTGGCCGTCGGTAGAATCGCCTTCTCAATGACAATACCCACGCCCTTCAACCACTCATCGACCGTTGGATATCGCCATGTAAACTCCAAGTTCAGGGGCTCTATCGTGAAGAGGTCGAAGTCGAATAGGGGCCCCAAGCTCATCGTGGCAAAGTAGAACTCGGGGATCAGGAGCGACGATATGTCGATCATGAAGTCCCAGAGCTGAAAGCTCCTCATGAACGTTGACCACTCACCTTCAACGCTCAAGAGCTTCTCGTGATATTTCTGCTTTTGCTGGTCGAGCTCTTTCATGACCTTCTCAAGGATTTCGGACACTTCAACTCACCACTTGGGGACTAGTCTCGGGGGTCGGAGGTAGCTTCGAGAAGTCGTATGCTTCAACCTTCTCTTCTACGTTTTCCTCCATGATTGGGACGACGTATCTCAAAAGCCTCGGATAGACCTTGTAGATGTCGTACTGTAGAGCCCTCTCCCACGACTTGGACCTCCAATCGATGATGGCCTCTTTCTTGTTACGCCACAAATCTATGACTTGCAAGAGCACGTCGGCGAACTCGCTTACTTCGTAGAGATGTTGTTCGAAGAGTATGCCCGATGGGCCAATAACTTCCTTGTCAAAGTACGTAACGTCTCGGACTGGGACGACGAATCCAGTCGAGAATTCCATAAGCGGAGGCAGAGAACTGTGCACGCATGGAGTCCCAAGTGTCATGGCCTCCAAGACTGGGAGTCCAAAGCCTTCGCTTAATGAGGGTAGGGCCAGAACGTGGACTGAACCAATGAGCGCCAAAATAGACTGCCTTGGCAGTCTCCCGAAATCAGTCGTGACGACGAGGTTTTGGTGTTGGTTAAAGTAGTTGAGGCCTCGATCCTCCGTTATCACCAAGAACTTGATGGAGGGGTCTTTCTTCTCCACAATCGAGATCACCTTGTCGTACCATGCAAGTCCTTTGCGAGGATGCGAGTTCGCAATCGTGAGAACTATGAAGTGCTTGCGAGGGTCTAGGCCGTGATCTGAGAGATACTTCTCCATCGTCAGGCCCATTCTCTTGACTTCAAGAACCTGCCTCAGGTCGATTCCATGAGGGACTACATCTATGACTCTAAAGCCAGCTTCGAGCAACCGCTCTCTGACATAATTTGATACTGCGACGTAAGTTATCTCCCTCATCCAGTACTGTATGAACTGTCTATTGACACGGCCTTCGATGGGGCCATAAAAGACGTTGCGAACGCCTGCTTTCGTGTAGTCCCTCGCAAATAAGAACCACGTCATGGAGTTGAGGACATCGACCGCCATGACGACTATGGTTCTGTCTCCATTCATCTTTAGCTCTTTCGGGACAAGGGGACGGTCATGCCACATAGCGTCGATACCAAGTCTATTCGCAACCTTCACTATGTCCATCGCTACGGTCTGCAAAGAGACAGCACGGTTTGAAGTTAAGACTCTGAGCACTTAACCCCCCCAACTCAAAAAAAGAAAAAAAGAGGTAAAAAAAGAAATTGAGGTTTACGTTACGCTCGTGATGTCGTCGGTTCTATGGTATCATTTAATAGGGCGCTACCCATCCGAGCACGACTTGTATTATCTCGTCGCAGATGGCGGGGTCGGCCTTGAGCCTAGTCACGTAGTCGGCCTTGATGCCTTGGGCCACAGCAACACCGCTCTCTGCCTTGTTCCTCACGGCCATCTTAAGTAGCCTTTTGGCGAAACCTTGGTACTTCGCCCTGTCAGTACCGCTCACACTGTACTTGTCCAGTATCGGCCCTACAAGTTCCTCTAGCGTTGCGAAGGTTATCAGTCCGTTCTGGGCTCTAGCGCTAGCAACATCCTTGACCTGGGTGAACCTAGCGCTAATGGTAGCTGGGTCGAACTTGGCAAGCCACTTGCTAAACCTTCCTTGCCCACCAGGTGGGATGGGCATGTTTCAACACCGAAACGATGGAGACCGTCGCATACTAAAACAATATAAGATGGTCTCTCGTCATAAGAAAATATACTGAGGGAGTTGGGGGAGTTTATAAAGCGCTCTTGGTGAGCATTGGTGTCGTCATACGTAACTGCGACGATTGAAATACCAGAAGAGATCATAAAAGCGGAGTTCGAATCGACGAAAAAAGCCTACAGAAGGCAACTCGCAAACATGTTAAAGAGCTTCATCTCTGGCGCGATACACAAGTACCAGTTCGACTATGGCGTTGAGGTAGTCCAAGAGATGACCGTGAGGATGTTGGAAAACGGCGTCGAGATCAACCTCAGGGTCTATCTCGACGAGGAGAGCTTGGCCGAGATAAGGAGAAGGGTTGAGATGTACCTCAAAGAAAAGAGGGCCACGACTCTTATATGGACTAAAACTCTTAAAAAGATAAAAGAAGGCTCTTTGAAGAGTTCAAGTGGTGAACTGGATGCCTTATTACCAAATAGTGCTCAACGTCCCGCAGAAGCTCTTAGCGAAGTTGGAGGAGATCGAGCAAAAATACGGAGTCAAGAAAGAAGACCTGATAACGAGAGCTATAGTGAAGCTGATAAGCGAGGAGTTCACATAGAGGAGGAGTGATAACCATGTCTGAGGCCATAATTCTCAAGCTCATGGATGGAATCATGGGTGCGGACAAGCGTGCGAACTGGCTCTCGTGTTTCAGTTTGATAAAGACGCTCTACCGCTCTGGCAGGATTGGCGACGACGACGCTTTGCAAGGCCTTCAAAACCTCTGCGCAGACATTTTATTTGAAAAGAACCCAGACATGGACGAGAGGGCCCTTCTTGACCAAGCCTTGGACTACGCGAAAAAGATATTTCGCTCGTGGAGATCGGAGCTTCTTAAGGAAAAGTATTTATCAATGTTGAGGGCTTCTGAGTAGTTGATGAACCCTAACAGTTTCGACTTCGATTTCGACTTTAACGAATGCTTTGACGCTTCGATACTGTTAAACATAGACCTCGCAAAAGCTCAGGAGCAGAACGCGCTTCTAACGATAGCCCCAGTCCTGAAACTCGAAGAACTTGACCTTATCGACTGGGAGGCCGTTGCCTCAAGAAATCTAGGCATAACAGATCCCCTCGGCCAGTTGCGAGATTGGCTCGCGGGCGTTTTTTCAGGGTTCGTAGATACGTTGAAGAAGGCGTTCGAAACCATAGCCAAGCCCATTACCGACGTCGCAAACATGATCTGGGGCGTTGTCTCAAGAATCCCCGATGCTCTTCGGGAGCTTGGCGATAGGTTGAAGGGCGTCGTCCTTGACCCGCTCCTCAACGCGTTGAAGTGGGTGGGGGAGAACTTTCCAAAAGTCCTCGACATGTTCAAAGACCTAGGTGCAAGGGTGGCCGAGTTCGTAACAAAGCTTCCCTCATACGTCGCTGATTTTGCGAGCAAGGTAGGCGCCTTCTTTGCAGACCTAACTGAAAAGATCAAGGGAGGCTTTTCATGGTTCTTAGAGCAGGTCGGCAAGTTACCCGATGTGGTGAGAGGGCTCTTCGAAAAGGCAGGCGCTTTCTTTGCTGAGCTAGCGGAAAAGATCAAAGGCGGTTTCGCTTGGTTCATAGACCAAGTTGCGAAATTCCCAGACGTTGTGAGGGGCTTCTTTGAGAAGGCAGGAGCATTCTTTACCGACTTGGCGAACAAGATCCAAGGCGGTTTCAAGTGGTTCATCGATCAGGTTGCGAAGCTCCCTGACGTGATCAGAGACCTCGCAAACAAGGTCGGCGGTTTCTTCGTCGACCTGACCGAGAAGGTCAAGGGAGGCTTCGCTTGGTTCGTAGAGCAGGTCGGGAAGATACCAGAGTTCCTACGAGGGCTCTTTGAACAAGCTGGCAAAGTAGTGGGCGACTTCGTTGGGAAGATCCAAGAGGGCTTCAAGTGGTTCATTGATCGCGTCGTGGAGTTCCCAACAATCGTCAGGAACGTGTTGGAGAAGGTAATAGGCGACATAACGACAGGCGTGGGCGGTTTCCTCGATTGGGTCAGGAAGGGCTTTGAAGGAGTAGGCAAGGCCTTCTCGGACTTCGCCGAGGGGGTCAAAGGTTGGTTCAGCGAAGCAACGAAGCGTCTTCAAGACCTTGGAGCGACCTTCCAAGGTTTCGTGAACGCATTAGCCAATTTGCCAGAACGGCTAAGACAGACGTTCGAGGGTGTAGTGAAGTTCTTTGAGAACGTCGGAAAGGGCTTCATGGATTTCATAACCAATGCAGGTGAGTTTCTGAGAAAGTACGTTGCGGAGCCGCTTTGGAACGCGCTTGTCGGTCTTGGGAACATGATATGGGAGGGGCTGAAGAGCTTCTGGTCGATCATCGTTGGAGGGCTGACGTGGATCGGAAATCAGATCGTCGCTGGATTCAATGCCCTGAAGGACGCATTCATCGAATTTGGAAAATCTATAATTCAAGGCTTTTGGAAGATCTCGGAAGGCATTGGCGACTGGTTCAAGAAACTTCTATCGCCTTGGTTCAAGTCGTCAAGCCCAGAACTCTTCATTTTCATGGAGAAGTGGGCCCCTGCGGTAGAAGACGTCTTCGAATCGACGATAAAGGAGACAAGAGGGCTCGCCGAGAACCTGTGGGTCTTCGGAGGGCGGATGATCGGGCCGTTCTGGTGGTCGTTAATCTCCATATACGCCCTCAGGGCCATCGTTTCGCTCTTTTCTGAGTTCATCATAAAGATCGACCCAGAGATACTCGGAAGCAAGTTGATAGGAGCGGACATCAAGACATCTCTGAGAGAGCTCGTCGATGCGCTAACGCGCCCCGCGGAGGTCTTCGCGTCCTCGTACATGATAGGCATGTCGATGGCCCTCGCAAACATGTACACGACGAACATGCAACAACTATACGTCCCAAGGGTCATCGCGTACTACGACGCGGTTGACGAGAAGGCTCGCAAGAAGCGCATAGAGCTCATGCTCGGCGACCTCTTCGCGGAGGAGCTTTCTAAGAAGGCGAGCCTAGACACGTTCTTGAAGCCAGTCTCGGAAACGGCCTTGCTCGACTACGCGAGGAGGATGCTGGCGTTGAGCGAGGGCTTCAAAGACAAGGAGAAGTTCGAGCAGACGATAGCGACGATCAGGACGTACCTGAGGATCTATGGACTGCCTGCGTGGTATGTTGACTTTCTAACGAAAGACTTTGAGAAGCGGGTCGTCCCATTCGAAGATAGGTTTGGGGCCACTAGGCAGGTGCTTCTGTCGAACATATTTGAGTTACCAACACATTCAGAACTTGCAAGGATGACGCAACGCGACATCTTCCCAAGCCTTAAAGAGATGAGGAGGGTCGCTTGGGTTCGTGGATGGAACGAAGACCTCACCACGTTGATGTATCTCTTGACGTTCAAGTACCCGTCGTTCGAGAAGCTGTGGACGTTCTACATGAGGGCTCTCTCAGGCATGTTGTGGTTCAAGGCGCCCGAGACCATTAAAAAGGTATTCGATAAGGAGGCAGAGGCGATCAACGCGGGCTATCCAATATCTCCGTTGGACTTGCAGAAGGCCTTGACGGGGCCAGACCAAGTGAAGGCCTTTGAGACTGCCCTCAACGCCTACTTCAAGTGGCTTGAATATAGCAACTTCTCGTGGTTCACAGAGAAGACGCGCTTGTATGAAATTAACGTTGGTGCGGAGGTCGTCGGGAAGCTCGGCGGATGGACTGCGGACTCGTGGCTCATGATAGATGTCGCTTCTGATATACCCACGAAAATTGATATGAGATGGATGTCGCGCTTCGGTATCTTCCTAACAATGGCAGAGAAGTTCGAGAAGATTGGCGTCAAGTTCGAGTCATATGCACCACTAGTTGAAGTCGTCCCCAAACTCATGGAGACTAGTCCCGCATCGCAGGTTCAGGTTGACTTGACGTGGTTCTCGAAGTTGCTTCAAGCAACTGGTTTGCATCCCGCATGGGTTCCCGTCACGACCGTAGCCGAGAACATTATGGTAATCGCAGATGAGATGACCCTCTTGCGAACAGGGTGGCTCAACCTCTTCAAGGAAGGCATGATAACAATCGACGATGCAGAAAAGTCGTTGGCAGGCTTGATCGTTGCATCTTATCGCGTCGGCTACTGGGACCCTGAGGCCAAGACATGGACGAGCGGATGGATCAATCTGCCCGTTAGGTGGTTACCTCACGAGCGTCGTTTGCTAGAGCTCAGGATGGCGATGGACAGGGTTCTGGACATCTACAGAGAGATCTACAGTTACATACGCTCTGGCATCAGGACGCTCTCGATCACGGTCGATGAAGCGAAGTCGAAGTTGCAAGCACTCATCAAGGCCCTCAACGAACATTACAAGGCGTTGACCAAGACCATAACTGGGACGGAGATGGAGCTCAAGCTCGACGAAGGCTACGCAACGATGTGGTTGACGCTTCAAGCCCTTGCACAAGACATAGAGGCAAAGGAAAGGATAAGGGTGTGGTGGAGCAGGGTCTCAGGATGGTTGCTCTACAGAATCGCCTACGGTTGGGTAACGGAGGCGGAGATCTCTGCGTTAATAGATACGGTTAAGAAGTACATCCCGCTTTTCAAGGTCGAGGAGGAGGCCTATAAGGAGATAGCGAAGGCAATTCTCGGAATAGTGCGCAGAGAGGCGATACCTTCACCATCACAGTTAGCAACGTTCGCCGAGTACATGGTCTTGCCTACGACGATAATAGCCAAGGTCTTGAAAGAGCACAACGTTCCCGAGGAGTACTGGCCATTGTGGATCACTTACATAGCCGTCAAGCCCATCAAAAGCGATTACAAGGCCGTGATCACGACGGCCCTCAGGGCTCTTAGATACAACGCGATAACCTACGATCAATGGAAAGCAATTCTAGAGAACGCGACACGTCTTGGCTTCACGCCTACGGAAGTCGATCTCTTGCAACTCAGAGCAGACCTTGAGCTAGCGATAGAGAACGCGAGAGAATACGTCCCAACGCCTTCGCAACTTGCAACATTAGCGGAGTACATACCCGAGGTCAGGGACTACATCGCTCAGGTCTTTGATGCAAGAAGGGTCAAGGGCGTCTGGGCGGAGCTGTGGACTAAGTACATCTACTTGAGGCCGACGATCGATGAGGTAAGAAGATGGGCCAACGCCATGTTCGACCTCGCAGAATACTTCATAGTGGATGTCAGTCAGTTGGAGCAGGTCTTCAAGATATTGAAGACGTACGGCTACGAAGACCTTGAGATAACGATTATTCAGAAGACGATTGATGCAACAAGAGTTAGAAGGGCCTTCTTGGATGTCTTGGGGGCTCCGAGGACTATTGTAGGCATGGCAAGGTATGCTGAGAAGGCAACTGACCTCGCAGTTTCGAGGGCCTTCAAGATGATAGACGCCCTGCCAGTCGATGACAACACCAAGAAGTTGCTCAAGGAAATGTGGACACAGTACGTGATGTCGTATCAGGCGTACCCTGAGATACGAAGCTATGAGACCGAGCTGATCAACGCGTACGCCTACGGAGCCCTCGACGACAAAGGACTAGATCAAGAGCTCGATTACCTGAGGAAGCTCGGAGTCCCAGAACTACGTCTTGCTCTGGTCAAGAGGACAGCACAATTACGAAGAGCGCGTCGTGCGGTCATGGCCTCTTAAGCAATCTAAAAATATAAGAAGGAAGTGAGAAACTGTTTTCTGGTGGTCTTTGTGGCCACGAAAGAGCCCTCAGTTGAGGAATATGTAAAGAAGCTTCTTGAAGAGCACAAGAAGGCGGTCGCCGAGGGCATGAAGATCGCCGAAAGCGCAAAGAAGGCATTTGAGGAGCTTGGCAAGTTCTCGCAGGAGTTAAAGAAGTTAACAGAGGAGCTGGCGAAGACCCCACCAAAGACAACGAAGTGAAAGGTGGGACATGAATGTTAGACATCGCCTACGACCCCCCTGAGAACGAAGAGCAACCAAAACAGCTCAAGCCGTTCGTGTGGATAATAATAGACTCGATAATCATCGCCTCCATCGCCTTGATCGCTTCTTTGCCTTCGGATCGATTGCCTTCGCTCTTAGACCTTTACACGGCCCTAAAGGCGTTCTTTTATTCATTTGTAGTACAACTGGCAGTTGAAAGAGGCCTCAAGCCATTAGTCAAGGGCAAAGGTAACCAAGAGGGCGAAGGAAAGCAATGAGCTGGCGTGGCCTTCGCTACAAAGCAAGAGAGAGACTATTGAGCAGGGAATGGAATGCGGTAGTTGACGCCCTCAACGACCTTTACGGCTTCTTGACCTCGGGACAACAAGACATATTCGTTGACGAAGTTTATGGCAGGACTGCTCACTTCACGGAACGCATAGACTGTGAAGGAAGGCCCGTGATCTTGGATGGAGACCCGATTTCGATCTATCAGTTCTACGACATTGCAAAGTCTCAGATCATGGAAGCAATAGACGCGACAAAAGCCAAGGCGACGCTTGACTCGATTTATGGCAAGCTCTTGACGAAAGAAGACGTGACTAGCGCAATCGACAACGCGAAGATAACGTCGATATCGTCAATTTATGGAGACCTCATCTCTCAATATACAAGGAGAGGAGCAGAAGCGAGCGAGGCCTTACTGCCAAAAGTTGACCTTCTTAGCGATTACGTCAGGGAGACGAGAGATGTCGTCGTAAAGCTGAGGATGGATGAATATGGTAACGTGGGCGTTATCATCGCGGAGCCACTCGATGAGTATGGCAGAGTCAAAGTCTCAACGCCCTCGGAGCTCTTATATGAACTCAAAACAGCATCAAATACGAAGTCCATAACTGCCTCGGAGAACACGACTGGCCTTGAAGTCGTCTTGTTTAAGGGAGGCAGACCAAACGTAAACGCGTTCTATTCATTGGGTGGAGCAGGAAATGTTTACGTCGAAGTATCGATAGATGGGGTCACGTGGAGGCTTTTGGACACAATTTCGTTGTCGGCCTCGGGCTCAGGCATCAAAACCTATTCTTCAATAGCATATCCATACGTCAGAGCAAGAACGGATGCGACTGGCATTGACGTGACTCTAGAGCTCGTGGCTTCGAGGTAGTCATTCTTTTACAAGACCATGACGAACATACTGTACGTCGCACCGTTCTGGCATACAGTTTCTTTCACGCTCATCGCACGAAAACATGTAGAATACATCAAGAAGCTCGGACTTGCAAGCGTTCAAACATGCGATGAGCTTTCCTTTGCGAGCTTCATTCCCTCCATGAAGTACGCGACAGTCCTTCACCCTTGGATCTACATCTACCATCGATTTTTGATGGCCCGAAGCAAGGCCCTTGACGAGAACATCAAGGACAGGTTTCAATCATATCTCTCGTGGTGGAGGTCGTACTTTGAAAAGCTCGTTGCAATAGAGGTCTGCGACTCGGACAGGCTAAGCGACTTCGCAGTAAACCTCCTAAACCAAGCCGACAAAGTGATATACCCATCAAGCTTTTGCGTAGAGGTTGCAAAGGCCTCAGGCGTTAAAGTCCCTGTGGTCAGAGTCCCTCATGGAGTTGACCCAGAGTGGTACACGACACCAAACCAATGGGAAACAGCACCAATAAAAAACATTAATCCACTCTTGGTAGAACTCTATTTGTACAAAATTAGAAAAAAGAAGCGATTACTGCTCATTTGGCTGTGGCATAGCCCCGAGAGGAAGGGATGGCCAGAAGCCCTCGAATTCTACAAGAGACTAGTCAGGGAGCGCAAGGACGTTATCTTGGTCTTGAAGACCATGAGCCCGCGCTCTCCAGAGTTTCAGGACGTCATGCCCTTAGGGGCAGTTGAAGTCTATGGCTTCTTAAGCGAATACGAAAAAATGTGTCTCTACGACTTGGCGGACATGACGTTGTGCTTCAGTCGCGGTGGGGGCTTCGAGCATAATGCGTTAGAAAGCCTTGCAAGGGGAATACCAGTCATCACAAGCGACTGGGGCTCTTGGACTGACTACGTTCCAAGCTTCTTACAAGCGAAGAGGGGTCGCAAAGTGATCGTCTTACCAAACAACATGATTCACGTCGGATATGGTTACACGGTTGACGTTGAAAGTGCATTAGACAAAGCCCACGACATCCTTGACAACTACGAAGAGTACAAGGCGAAGACGGAGGAGTGGAGAAAGAAAGTCTTGTCAAAAGAGTATAACTGGGAGGTCGTGGCCAGAAGAATAGTGGAAGAGTGTGAAAAGTCATGAGCCTAGACGAAGCCCTCAAAAAACTAAGGTATGTAAAACGATGGCCAGACCCTGAAAGCGAGATAAGACATGAAGACCTCAACACGAAGATCGACGCTCTAAAAGCGATAAGGGACGCATTAAAAGAGAAAGTTGGAGAAGACCCCCTCGTCGATGAACTTGACGCGATAATATGCCTAATCCCCTACGTCAAAGCAGGGGACGTGGTGGAACCAGAGCACCACAACTTGATTGTCGATGCGATGTGGAAGGTCAGGGACATCCTTGGCAGAATGGAATCAGAGTACATAAAGATGATAGAGTTGTTGAAGACGTGGACTTGGGCGCTCGGCATCGGATTAGAGTATGCGGTCGCGCCCACGATCAAGCTCTTCTACAATCTCGGGACGATCAACTACATGGACTGCAACCTCTACAATCAGACTCCATATAGTGAATTAATTTTGGATAAATTCACGGCTTCGTAGTGACTTGTGCAACAAAAATTTAAGAAAGAATCGCGTAATAGAACTTGGTATTTACCATGTCTCAACAAGCGTATGCGGGAACCGTGAAGGTTGACGAATCTATTTATGTGAAGAGCTATACTGACGCGTCATGGGACTTGGGAGTGGCATTCGAAATGATGGTGGTGGCGATAAGTGAGAGCGTGTCTTAAACAAGGCCTAGACCTAAGCCTAGAAGGCCTCGGAAAGGTCGGGATCTCCCCCGAGCTGGCGACTCTCCTAGACGCAGAGACGATGCTAGAAATCTTCAACGTGAAGCCCAAGCCGAAGTTCAACAAAAGGAGAGAGCTAATACCGTATGAATTCGACAAGGGCCTCTACCTCCTCGACGTCGTGGGAGTAAGGGGCTCCGTGAAGGGCCTGAGCGAAGGCGACGAAGACCTCTTGGTATCAAACTTTTGGGCCCTCCTCCTCGGAACCCTGAGAAATGTCAATCCTGGCGATGTAGTTAACATGGGTGGGACTGCCTATACACTTCGCTCCCAAGCAGAGGTTAATGCTGGCTCAGCATATCTCGGCTTCGGAGTCGGAACTGACCCAGAGTACTTCACACAATACAGCCTAGTCTCTTATAGGGCAAGCATAACGGCGACGATAAGCATAGCATACATGAGCGACAGGAACAGGATATCGTTGAGCGGGACGTTGACGGGCGACGCCTACGAATTAGCGATATTCCAATCGCTCTTCGACGCGAGCGGATCCTCCCACACCACGATGCTCGGGAGGAGGACGGGCACGTGGTATAGAGGACAGGCCGCCGTGTGGAACATAGACTTCCTACAGCCTTGGGTTAGAGCGGTCGCGGACATGCTTTACGGCATCCTTCTGAACGCCAACGTAACGATGGTGGACGTGACGGGCGCGAGCTTCACGGCGAGGACGAGCGGAGACGTAAACGCTTCGAGCGTGTGGATCGTCGCCTCCCCAAATACCGTGACGTGGAGCCCATCTCTCACGAGCATCCCTAACAAGGTCGATCTCTCGACGTTCTACTCTGATTATTTAAGTAGTAGAGTGGCTAGGATTACGTACTTGATGGGAACCTTCACGCCTCTAACTGACACTCAATACAATACGATCGGCCTCTACCAGAACATCTACGACTCTGCGGGAGCCACGTATACGTGTTGCATGATGGTTTTACCGCTCTCATCTCCCATAACGTTCTACGCGAACAGGAACAACTTGGCCATCTTAAGGATAATAGTGATGTAATCAGAGAAGCAATAACATAGTGTTGTTCAAAGGGACGAAAAAAAGTACGATGAGAAAGGCGTATTCGACCCTCTTTTTCACCTTAAGCTTTATTCTCAATAACGAAATCGCCTTGAAGACCAAAAACATGATTAGGGCTTCTACGGGCGCGTAGAGAGGTAAGGCCGTTAGGCCGAAGTGAGAAACCAAAAGCCCGACGATAAACCCTCTTTCAACTCCTTTCCGCAAGGAAAAAAGAAGGTAAGTCGTGAGCACGTCCGAGGAGGCTATAAGAAAGCAAAGCAAAAAGCTTTTGAGGTCAGAACGCACGATCACGTCCATCGCCTGTGCGAAAAAATGAAAGACATTTTATGAAAACTCCTCCAGGTACTTCACGAGCTCTTTTGTCGCCACCTCGTCCACGTCTTTGATCGCCTTTTTCAGCGCTTCCATCGCTTCCCTGATTCGCTCGCGGTCTTCGTCGCTTTTCTTCTTGTACTCTTCT
>Ga0272445_1002159_pt1 | contig 13940 bp, 9 predicted proteins | sample YNPCB0031_FD_194404 | JGI IMG/M metagenome (GOLD analysis project Ga0272445, IMG submission 194404) | Hot spring sediment microbial communities from Yellowstone National Park, WY, United States - YNP-CB-003-1 | ecosystem: Environmental > Aquatic > Thermal springs > Hot (42-90C) > Sediment... | reverse complement strand
GACCGCCCGCCTCTACCTCCGCCTGGAATACCGGGATGACCAAACCTTCCTCGGCGACCTCCGCGCCGGCCTCAAACTCAACCCCGAGGAGGGCCTCGAAGACATCGCGGACGTAAAGCTCGACTTTTCCGAACTTCTAGCCAAAATTCACACCGCAAAAGATCGGATCGAAAAAGTTGCCCTCTGGGTGCACCCGGATTTCGCCTCGGGAAAAGCCTTCGAGAAGGAACTTGCGAGCCTCTCGATCCTAAAGCAAGGGTGAGTATGGCAAGCGAAATGGAAGGGCCGCTCCTTGTTTTCGATCTTGTCGGCCCTATGGCCCATTTCCGCAAGTTCTATACTAACTCCTCCTCCCTCTCTTACCCCTTCCCACCGCGAACGGCGATCACGGGGGTGATCGCCGCCCTTTTGGGCCGCGAGCGCGACACATACTACGAGGAGCTCGCTCTGGAGAACGCCCGTATCGGCATAGCCTTAAAAACCCCGTTCCGCAGCGTGATGCAAACCGTAAACTACCTCGCTACGGATAACCAGGACTGGCATGGAGCCCAAAGGCGTATCCAGATCCCCCTTGAGCTCATCTTGCCTCGGCCGCCCGCGCGCTTCTTGCGCTACCGCATCTTCTTTAGCTCCCGCAACCCTGATCTTTTGGAAGAGCTCTACGAACGCTTAAGCCAAGGCCAATACAGGTATCCTCTTTATCTAGGCCTCACGGAGTGCCCGGCCTGGGCGGAAAATCCCCGCCTTCTAGAGGTAAACGTAGTTAGCGATCCAAAAGAGCCCTTGCCGGTGGAAACTGTGGTTCCCCTACCAAGACTTGGGGAACTTCCGGATCTCCAAGAGCTTCGGGGCCTCCGCCTCCTTAAGGATCGCATCCCCTTGGATTTCTATCCCGATCGGAAACTCAAGGCCGCAGCGGATGTGGTCTGGGAAGCCGAGGGCCGCGCCCTCCCCCTCAAACTCAAAGGCGAGGTCTTCTCAATCCCCGAGGATTCCACATACGGTTGCTTTTTAGAGCCCTAGCCAAAAACCATGCTTTACGAATCCCACCCGGGGAAGCCCTTAAAGAAGCACTTGGCCGAAGTGGCTGAGGCAGCCAAAGGCTATCTCGATCATCCGGCCCTTCGCCAGACCGAGCTTCTCCGGGAAGCCGCTTACCTTGTGGGCCTAGCCCATGATTTGGGCAAATATACGCCGTTTTTCCAAGCCCATCTAAAGGAAGGCAAAAATTTTAATGGTCTAGAACGCCATTCCTTTTTGAGCGCAGTCCTCGCAGCCTGGTTGGCCCTAAAAAGGAACGAAAAGCTTCCCGAGGCCCCGGGACGCCACTTCCTCCCGCTTTTGACTTACCTTGCCGTACACCGGCATCATGGCCACCTCCGGGCCCCAAAGGCGCTTCTTCCGCCCCTCGGTGACCCAGATCAAGCCCAAGGCGACCTCTTTTTCGCTCTTAGGGCCCTGAACTCTCAACTTGAGGCCATGAGAAAAAACCGCGCTTGGATAAGCGAATGGGAAGAGCTAGGAATAGGGGAAGCGATTGAGTTCGTGGAAAATCCAAACCTCAAGGACCTTTTTGGAGCCCTCGACCGCTTGGAGTACCGCATAAAGCGGGCGGATGAGGAATTGGGGGCTCGCCTATGTCTTTGGGGCCAGCTTCTTTTCTCAGCCCTCACGGATGCCGACAAACACAGCGCCACCCAAGCCCCAAAACCCAACCGCCCCGCGATCCCCAAAGACCTCGTGGAGCGTTTCCTCCTTGAGCGCTATCCGAGCTCGCAAGAGGAGATAAATCGCTTGCGCTTAGAATTCCAGAAAGCCGTGCGCTCCGAAGTCGAAGCCCTCGATCCCCAGGAAATACCGGGGAAAACCTTCGCCCTCACCGCGCCCACGGGTTTAGGGAAAACCCTCGCCGCCCTCGATGTGGCCCTCCGCCTAAGAACCAAACTCCAAAAAATTTGGGCCGAAGATCGCCCTCCCCGCATCGTTTATGCCCTCCCTTTCATCAACATCATCGAGCAAAACTACCAGGCGTTCCAAGAAGTCCTGGGTTCCCTTTGGCCAAAGGGTTTCGTTCCCGAAACCGCCCTTTTGCGCCACCACCATTTGGCGGAGATCTCCTACCGCACCGAAAACGAGGCCCTTCCTCTGGAACAAGCCCTCCTCCTCACCGACTCTTGGGAAAGCGAGGTCATCGTCACCACCTTCGTCCAGCTTTTCCAAACCATTCTTGGCTACCAAAACCGCTTTCTTCGGAAGCTCCATAACCTCATAGGCTCCATCGTAATCCTGGACGAAATCCAGGCTCTCCCCATGGAATACTGGCCCCTTGTGCGCAAAGTATTCGAGGTCCTGCGGAGGGAGCTTGGGGTGATGGTCCTGCAGATGACCGCTACCCGCCCCCTGATCTTCCCGGAAGCCCAGGAACTCCATCCCAATCCCAAAGTTCTCTTTCACCGCCTGAATCGCACCAAACTCCTTGTGCGGGAGGAGCTAGCCTTCGAGGACTGGCTCGGGGAGGCCCTAAAGCTTTTTGAGGAGCATGGCTCGCTTCTCATCGTGGTGAACACAGTGGGAACGGCCATAAACGCCTATATAGCCTTGCGCGAAGAACTCAAAGATCTTCAACCCTTTGGGTTTAGGGCTCCCCAAGAAAATGCCGCCTGGCTTGTGCATCTTTCCACAAACATCGTGCCCAAACAGCGCATAGAGAGGGTTTTCGCCCTAAAGGAGCATTTGCGCCGCGGCGGCCAGGCCCTCGTGGTCTCCACCCAGGTGATCGAGGCCGGGGTGGACTTGGATTTTCCCGCTGTCCTCAGGGACTTAGGCCCTTTAGATTCCGTCGTTCAAGTTGCCGGCCGCTGCAACCGCGAGGCCCGCGCCCACCAAGCCCCCGTCTACCTCATCCCCCTCCAAGGCGGCGGATGCACCAAAATTTACGGCGCGATCCACACCCACGTCGCCCGCCAACTCCTCGGAAACCTCCGCGCCCTGGAAGAAAAGGACTTCTATTCCCTCGTGGAGCAATATTTTGCCGAGGTTCAAAAGCGCCTTTCTCAGGAAGCTTCCCGCGGGCTTTGGCAGGCCTATAGAGAGCTTAACTACGACGCGCTGGAAAGCGAACCTACCCTCTCGGAGTTCCACCTCATCGATGCCCCGCAACAATTACCCATTTTTGTCGCCCTCACAGAAGAGGAGGAGCGTTGGTTTTCAAAGGAGTTTTGCCCAGCGGTGCTAGCGGAGAAAGACATCCAGGCTCGCCGGAGCGCTTGGCTTAAGCATCGCAAAAGGTTCCATGATCACCTTTTGCGTCCTTTTCTTGCCCGGGCCGCCTCGAACCTCCCGCCTGAGGTGGAAGGAGCTCCTTTCCTGCGTTGGATCCCCCATAACGATTTGGGCCGCTTCTATCATGAGGAATGGGGATTCCGCTGGCGCAAAGAGGATTTAGAGGGGGCATGGATCGGCTAGAGGGAACCAAAATCACCGGCACACTCCTTTGGTACTGGGCCATTTGCAAAAGGGAAGCATGGCTTATGGCTCATGAGATCCTACCGGACGAGGACGATCCCTATCTCGAATTAGGCCGTTTTTTGAGCGCAAAAAGCTATCCCCGCCTTAAGCGCCGCGAGCTTTCTCTCCCCGGGATGAAGGTGGACCTGGTGCAGCTCAAAAAGAGGAACTTATCGTAATAGAGGTTAAGAAGTCCTCGCGTTTCCTGGAGGCTGCCCAACTCCAGGTGCTCTTTTATTTGGCTCGCCTGGAGGAGCTTGGAATACATGCTCGTGGAGAAATACGGGTACCCATCGAACGCCGCAGGCTTCCCCTCGAACTCGATGAGGCTGGTAAACACCGCCTTCTCTCCGCCATAACTGGCCTATCCCGCCTTTTGGAGCAACCCCTTCCTCCACCCCCGGCGCGCATCCCATTTTGCCGGAGATGCGCCTACCGCGCGTTCTGTTGGGCTGAGGAGATTTCGGAGGATAAAAATGAAAAGAACCCTTTACCTCATGAGTAGCGGCACACTTCGTCGCCAAGGAAATACCTTGGTTTTGGAACCGCCTAGCGGCAAAGAAAAGGCTCCCCACAAACACTTTCCCATCGAACAAATCAAAGAAATCCTCATTTTTGGGGAAATCGAGCTAAACAAGCGAACCCTGGAGTTTTTAACATCCCACGAAGTTTCGGTGCATTTCTTCAATCATTTCGGAAACTACATTGGAACTTTCTATCCCAGGGAACATTACAACTCGGGCTATATGTTGGTCAAACAAGTTGAACACTATTTGGACGAGAAAAAGAGGGTAGACCTGGCACGGCGTTTTGTGCAGGGAGGTTTGCAAAACATGCTCCAAGTCCTCCGATACTACATAAATCGAGGCAAGGGTGAACTTCAGGCTTTCTACGACTACATCGCCAGACAAGCTCTGCGGGTAGAAAATCTTGAAGAAATACAGCAGCTCATGCAGGCGGAGGGCCAGGCCCGCGAGGCCTATTACAAAGCGTTCGATCTCATCCTCGATAATGAAGACTTCGCTTTTGAGGAAAGAACCCGTCGACCGCCCCAAAACCGCCTAAACGCCCTCCTTTCTTTTGGCAATAGCCTCCTTTATGCTTTGGCCCTTAGCGAGATTTACAAAACACATTTGGATCCGCGCATCGGTTTCCTCCACGCCAGTAACTTTAGGAGGTTCTCGTTAAACCTAGATGTAGCCGAGATATTTAAGCCAATCCTTGTCGACCGCCTCGTGCTTTCCCTTATCCAAAAGGAGCAGATCAAGGCCCAAGATTTTGAGTCGGAGCTCGGCGGGCTTTTCCTAAAAGAAAAGGCCAAACACACGTTCATCGAGGCTTGGGAAAAGAGGCTGGCCACCACCCTCTTGCACCGCGGCCTTGGTCGCAATGTTTCCTACAGAGGACTTGTACGCCTTGAGCTTTATAAGCTGGAAAAGCACCTGCTTGGGGAAAAGGAGTACATACCATTCCGCAGTCGGTGGTGAAAGATGTACGTAATCATGGTCTACGACGTGAACCAAGCACGCCTAGGGAAGGTGTTGAAGATCGGGAGGCGTTATTTGGTTTGGGTACAGAACTCTGTTTTGGAAGGCGAGTTATCTTGGGCTCAACTGGAAAAGCTGAAAAGCGATTTATCTCGAGCAATAAAACCTGAAGAAGACAGCATCCTTTTGTATGTGTTGCGGGATGAACGGTGGATGGAACGGCAGAGGTTGGGGAAAAGCAAAGGAGAGCCAAAGTGGGTGGTGTAGAAGTCGTCGGAAGCCGATAGAGCCGAGTTCCTTGGGGATGGACGCCGGGCCTGCCGGGGCCATTTTTTGACTTAAGGCGCGTTTTGACGTATTTTCCCCGGGGTTATTGAGGTAGATCTTGGACAAGTGGATAGGGGACAAGAACCATGAACAATTCTTCAATCTTTTGGTTTTGAGCCTACCTAGCAGGAATTGAAACGACTTTTGAGAAAAAAACTGACCGGGAGAAAATCCCGTTTTGAGCCTACCTAGCAGGAATTGAAACTTGGGGAAATTTGCGGAAGATCATGGGTTGACGACGGTTTTGAGCCTACCTAGCAGGAATTGAAACGCCATTCCTAGCGCCTCCGGGGCCAGTGGCGCCAGGTTTTGAGCCTACCTAGCAGGAATTGAAACCATTCTCTGCGAATTCTTTCGCTCCTTGCGCCCCGTGCTCGTTTTGAGCCTACCTAGCAGGAATTGAAACTAGTCGTCCACCCCTTTCCGAAAGCCGTACTCCTCACGTTTTGAGCCTACCTAGCAGGAATTGAAACTGCTATTCCGGCAATTGACCAAGGGCCACGACTCCTGTTTTGAGCCTACCTAGCAGGAATTGAAACTGCCACCCCCATAAGATCGGGGATAACGTCCACACAGTTTTGAGCCTACCTAGCAGGAATTGAAACAATTCAAATCCGTATCCAGCACCGGAGCCATGAGGCGTTTTGAGCCTACCTAGCAGGAATTGAAACGAGTGTGCGGACGCGGAGGAAGGGGAGGAGGTTCCGCGTTTTGAGCCTACCTAGCAGGAATTGAAACGCGTTGTAGACCGTCTTCTTGATTAGGTTCACAAAGTTTTGAGCCTACCTAGCAGGAATTGAAACATGCGAAGCAATTTGCCGTTCCAGTGCAATCTTATGAGTTTTGAGCCTACCTAGCAGGAATTGAAACCCGGTGATGCGGGTGATCATGTTGCGGATGCGGTTCAGGTTTTGAGCCTACCTAGCAGGAATTGAAACCGATGCACAAGCTTCAAGTGCTTGGGCGTCTTTACAGTTTTGAGCCTACCTAGCAGGAATTGAAACCGGCAGCATGGGTGTGGGGAAAAGGGCGGAAAAGTCGTTTTGAGCCTACCTAGCAGGAATTGAAACTACTCGATTCCAGCGCCAACTGCCCACGCTCCGTTAGGTTTTGAGCCTACCTAGCAGGAATTGAAACGTATCACAAACCGCTGGAGGTCTTCTTCAGTATTTAGTTTTGAGCCTACCTAGCAGGAATTGAAACTGCCCAAGAAGCTTCAGTGGACCAGGATGCGTGGCCCGTTTTGAGCCTACCTAGCAGGAATTGAAACGCGCTACCGTTCGCGGTGGACTAAGCGGCGAAAAGGTTTTGAGCCTACCTAGCAGGAATTGAAACTTTCATATGTGATATTCCATACAAACACGTCCCCACGTTTTGAGCCTACCTAGCAGGAATTGAAACTGGATCTTCTTTTCTAAAACGCGCGGGGTGAAAAGAGTTTTGAGCCTACCTAGCAGGAATTGAAACTTGCTAAAGATCCCGAGCTTGCCACCATACTGTTCCTGTTTTGAGCCTACCTAGCAGGAATTGAAACACCACTTTCGTGAGGACGGGATCCAGGCCGTTCCAGAAGGTTTTGAGCCTACCTAGCAGGAATTGAAACGGCTCCGTATTCCGGCCGCCAATGTGCCAAATGCGGGTTTTGAGCCTACCTAGCAGGAATTGAAACTCCTTCACCCCGCCGGAAAGGAAGGAATTGCATGTACGTTTTGAGCCTACCTAGCAGGAATTGAAACATGCGCCGCCGGCCCAAACGCCGTGTGCTCGCTCACGTTTTGAGCCTACCTAGCAGGAATTGAAACCGGATTTTTACGATGAACGTGGCTACGTGCTAGCGAGTTTTGAGCCTACCTAGCAGGAATTGAAACCCCTATAACCCCGCTAAAACGGCCGTAAATCGCCTCGCGTTTTGAGCCTACCTAGCAGGAATTGAAACGGGCATCGATTTCGGCTAGGGCCAGGCGGGCTTTCATGTTTTGAACCTACCTAGCAGGAATTGAAACCTTCTGTAAGCCGGTTAGGGCGCCGTGCGCCCATAACGTTTTGAGCCTACCTAGCAGGAATTGAAACAGGGTGGGTGCGGGGCTATACTTTCACCTTGTGACTCAGGTTTTGAGCCTACCTAGCAAGAATTGAAACGCCCGGGCAGTATGAGTGTTCGCTACATCATCAAAGGTTTCGAGCCTACCTAGCAGGAATTGAAACCTGGTTACGCCATTGGTAGTTATGGCTTCAGCACCTGGTTTTGAGCCTACCTAGCAGGAATTGAAACATGTTAGCGTCTTTGTTCTTCTTTTCTTTCCATCCTTGTTTTGAGCCTACCTAGCAGGAATTGAAACGCGGAAGTACTCGGCCCGCCAATCTCCCCACGCAGCCAGTTTTGAGCCTACCTAGCAGGAATTGAAACTTGAGAAACATCGTGAGGTCAGAGCGAAGAAATTCCGGGTTTTGAGCCTACCTAGCAGGAATTGAAACTATAATGGCGAATGCTCGTGTAAGGAAGGGGGCGGAAGTTTTGAGCCTACCTAGCAGGAATTGAAACTAGTCACCATAGAGGTATATTTCGGCCCCAGGCGTATGTTTTGAGCCTACCTAGCAGGAATTGAAACCTAGCATCAAAAGTAGAAATATAGCCAGCCTGGTTAAGTTTTGAGCCTACCTAGCAGGAATTGAAACCCAATTCCAAATTCCAAAACTTCATTGGCATGGAGTGCAGCAAGTTTTGAGCCTACCTAGCAGGAATTGAAACCTCTCCCCGGTACCTGAAATTCTGTAGACAATACCTGTTTTGAGCCTACCTAGCGGGAATTGAAACGAGAGGCTGGGGAAAAGGCCGGGAGAGCGTTTCCCCGTTTTGAGCCTACCTAGCAGGAATTGAAACTCTCCGGCCTAAGTTTCGCCCTCTTCATTATTGAGGGTTTTGAGCCTACCTAGCAGGAATTGAAACGCTTTTGCAAAAGCCCAAGTTCTAGCCAGCCGACTGATGTTTTGAGCCTACCTAGCAGGAATTGAAACTGAAACAGAGACTGAACCTTCACGGTGAAGGAGCCCGGTTTTGAGCCTACCTAGCAGGAATTGAAACCGCGTGAAGACAAGAAGGTTCATGAAGGACTCAAGCGGTTTTGAGCCTACCTAGCAGGAATTGAAACCCTCCGGGTGGGTGCTGGTTCATCCTCCCTCGGTTCCGTTTTGAGCCTACCTAACAGGAATTGAAATTCAGTGATCATGCACACCCCGTCCGCGGCCCCCCGAGTTTTGAGCCTACCTAGCAAGAATTGAAACCTATCTCCGGCATGGCTAACCTCCTGGGGATGTTAGGTTTTGAGCCTACCTAGCAGGAATAAAATGGGGTGAACGGTGATGTACGCTTGAGGGTTTGAAAATCCTCACCTGCCACCTTAAAGCCAGAATTACCGAATACCAGCTTTCCAGAAAACCAGCACCCGGCACCCTCCCAACAAAAATTGAAACCCCACGGAACAATCCCCTTTTTACTTGACGGGAAGGCTGTCTTACAGTAAAATGGCTTGACTTCCATGGGTGGGAGCCCCGCCATGATGGGCCGCCATACGGACACGGAGGCCGAGCAAGCAGCACGGCGCCTCATCTCAATTCTAGACTCTTTATTGGCTATCCCAACACCTAACCCTCCGGGTAACGAGGCAGCCGCTGCCGAATTCCTCGAAAAATTGTTCGCACCTTTTGGACTTCCTACCCACCGCATCCCCTTGGCACCGGGACGCGAATCCCTCACGGTGGTGCTTCCAGGTCGCCGCCCCGATTCCGTGGCGCTCTGCGGACACTTGGACACCGTGCCCCCGGCCACAGAGCGCTGGACATACCCGCCATTTGAGGCAACGATCCAGGACCAACGGATCTACGGATTGGGAACAGCGGATATGAAGGGCGGAGTGGCCTGCATTGCCGACGCGGCTTTGGACCTCCTCGAAAGCGGCACCAAAACTGACCACACGATCATCCTCGCCTTCACTGCCGACGAGGAAGGCCACATGGAGGGAGCTCGTTCGTTGGTCACCGCGGGCGTGTTCGCGCAAACTAAGTTTTTGGTGATCGCGGAGCCCACGGACGGCCGGGTCTATGTTGGGGAAAAAGGACAACTTTGGCTCCGCATCGCGTTTAAGGGACTGGCTACGCATGGTTCAACGCCCTCGTTGGGACGCAACGCCGTCCTGGCCGCCGCGGAGGCTGCCCTCCACCTTGAAAAAAGAGCCACTACAAAAGCTCGAGACGAGGAGGTCACACTCAATGTGGGCCGGTTAGCGGGTGGGGAACGGGTGAATGCGGTTCCAGAATACGCTGAATTGGACCTGGACGTGCGGTTTGCCGAACCTTCCCAAGGGGATACCCTGCTCAAAGAGGTGCAGGAGTTGGCACACGAAGTGGAGGTTGCCCGTCAGGTCACGGCTACACTGACCGTGTTACGCCATCTACCTCCCTTACGAACCGACGCCGCAGATGTTTACCTACAGACACTCACAACCGCTGTTAGCGCCACGTTGGGGCGCGGCCTTCAAGCAGATTTGGCACCTTACGCGACCGACGCAAAGGTCATCGTTCCTCAAATCCATATCCCATTTGCGATCTTCGGCCCGGGATCTATTGCCCAAGCTCACGGCCCCGATGAGTACGTTTCTTTGTCCTCGCTGGTGCAGACTAAATTAGCTTTGGTCTCGTTTTTACGGGAGCTGTGAGGAAGCGATGGCAAACTTCTGCTTAGCAAACGGGCAGGAGGAAAGGAGGTGAGAGCGAAAGGAAACACAAGTCTAAGCGACTGAAAAATCTCTTGAAGGGAGGCGGTGGATCATGCGGAAGCTTATTCTAGCGGTGATTGTCCTCGGCTTAGGCGTAATCGCCTGCGGAAGCGCACCCCGTTATGGGGGGACGCTTCGGTACGCAATGTACGGCGAGCCGCCCACGCTGGATATGCATGTGACCACCTCCGTACTCGCGAGTGTAGTGGCTCACCATATATTTGAGGGGCTGTTTGACTTCGGCGCCGACTATACTCCCAAGCCCGTGCTTTTGGAGAGCTTTGAATATCAAGGAGACGGAACTACCGTGGTTTTCCATCTGCGCAAAGGTGTCCTATTCCATAATGGCAAGGAAATGACCTCCGAGGATGTGGTTGCTTCCCTCAAAAGGTGGGGGGAATTCGGAGTACAGTCAAAACAGTTGTGGAACCTCGTGGTGTCCATTGATGCTCCTGACAAATACACAGTAGTTCTTCAGTTATCCAAACCGTTCGGTCCTCTCCCTGCGTATCTGGCCAACATATATGGTGGGCCAAGGATCTACCCTAAGGAAGTCGCGGAATCCGCCGGTGCTCAACCCATAAGCCCGGATAAGTACATCGGCACGGGGCCATACAAATTCGTAGAGTGGTCTCCAGGCCGCTGGATCAAACTCGCCCGGTTCGATCAGTACGTCTCTCCGCCCGGCCCTTCCGATGGCTTCACCGGAAGCAAAGTGGCCTATATTGACGAGATCATCTTCGTGCCCGTGCCGGATCCCATGACCCGCGTCTCAGGCGTGCTCGCCGGTGAATATGACTACGCCGACTCCATACCCACAGACCTCTACGATTCACTGGCTGCTTCTCCAAATGTCGTCCCTCTGTTATTGACCAACCCGCCGATCTATCCAGCCATGGTGATGAATACCAAACAAGGGCTGATGTCCAATGTCACAATGCGACAAGCTGTGCTTGCGGCATTGAACATGGAAGAGGCTCTCCGCGCAGCTTACGGCGACGAAAGGTTCTGGAGCCTAGAGAGCTCCTACTTCGCCAAGGGGATCATCTGGTACTCCCCAGCCGGCAAAGAGTACTACAACCAAAACAATCCCGAGAAAGCCCGTGAACTGGCAAAACAAGCGGGCTACGCCGGAGAACCTATCCGTTTCCTCGTCTCCAGTGACTACAAGCATCACTACGACCAAGCTGTCGTACTGGCTCAACAGCTCAGAGCCGCAGGGTTTAACGTCGATCTCCAGGTTTACGATTGGGCCACACTCCTCCAGCGGCGGGCAAATCCCGAATTATGGGATATTTTCTTCTCGCACTTCCTAACCGTCCCTGAACCCTGTTTGGTTCTCTTCTTGCCCGGTACTTATCCTGGATGGTGGCAGAACCCCAAGAAAAACGAGCTCGTGGCCTTAATGAACTCAACGCTTGACTTTGAGACCCGCTATTCAATTTGGGAGCAAATCCAGGCTCTCATCTGGGAGGACGTTCCTTTCATCAAAATCGGCAATGCCTTCTTCCTTGACATTATCTCAACCCGTGTAAAGAGCTCGGACCACCCCATCATGTTGATACCGTACTTCTGGAATATGTGGCTCGAGTGAAAGACGCCAGGGGGAGGCCACAGGCCTCCCCCTTTTTCTTTAAACTATGCTTTCTTTTTTGATAAAGCGCCTGTCCGCTCTCATCCCCACCGTCCTATTGGTAATTACGCTCAGCTTTTTCCTGCTCCACATGATCCCGGGAGACCCTGCCGCCGTTCTCCTCGGCCCAAATGCAACCCCTGAACAAATTGCGGCGCTAAAACATTCGCTAGGATTGGATCGCCCAGTCTTTGTCCAATATGTTAAGTACATGGCGCGGGTTCTCCGCGGCGATTTTGGCAATTCCATTTATTTCCAACAGCCAGTACTCAAAGTTGTCCTAAGCCATGCGGAAGCGAGCTTCCTTTTAGCAACTTTAGGCTTAATGGTGGTGATCCTACTCGGGGTTTCCTCAGGCATTACCTCAGCGGTGCTTAGCAGGACAGCTTACGATAAAGTTTTCCTCTCTTTCGCACTCTTAGGCGCTTCGATCCCGAGCTTTTGGCTTGGCCTTCTCCTGATCTTGCTCTTCGGGGTGCGCTTGCGCGTCTTCCCCACTTCCGGCTTTGTATCCGTTCTTTCCACAGGGAATTTATCAAATCTGCGCTATCTCGTTCTGCCCGCTTTAACGCTCGGAGCTGTGAACTCTGCCGTAGTCGCAAGAGTGACAAGGTCAGCCATGCTCGAAGTCCTGCATCAACAGTACATCGACGTCGCCCGGGCCAAAGGGTTGAACAGCGCTAACGTCATCTTGAAGCACGCCTTAAGAAACGCAGCTATCCCCATTGTAACGGTTTTGGGCTTCGTTTTTGCGGGCATGATGGCAACCGCTGTGGTTACAGAAAATGTCTTCGCTATACCCGGAATTGGACGCCTTGTGGTGCAATCGGTGCTGAGACGTGACTATCCCATGATCCAAGGGATCATGGTTCTCGTCGCCTTCCTTTATTTGGTCGTTAACCTCGCCACCGACATCGTATACACAATCCTTGATCCCCGTATTCGCCTGACCTAGATATGAAATTCTTTAAGCGAAAAACGTCAATTTTTGCAGCAACAATTTTATCGGTGATTGTGTTAATTGCCATCATCACTCCATTCCTTCGGCTTCTTAATCCGTATGACGTCAACCCAAAAATGCGCCTTTTACCACCTTCGCGTCACAATCTTTTTGGGACCGACCAGTTTGGCCGAGATATCTTGGCCCGTACCCTCGCAGGTAGCCGTGTCTCCCTCATCGTAGGGATGTCGGTAGCTTTGCTATCCTTAGTCTTCGGAATCCCTTTGGGCCTAATTTCCGGGTACTTTCGGCCGGCGAGTTTGTTCTTAATGCGTCTTGTCGATGCACTGATGGCTTTCCCCTCCATTTTGTTAGCCCTGGCCTTAATGGCCATTCTCGGCAAACCCAGCATCGTTAACGTCATCATCGCTGTGGGAATCGTTTACATCCCTAGGGTGGCGCGATTGGTGTACAGTGCTACTTTGGTGTTGCGGGAAACCACTTTTGTTGAAGCGGCACGAGCCATAGGCTCTAGTACTTTTCGCATTTTGTGGCGCCATATTTTGGTGAACCTCATATCCATTGTGATCGTCCAATCCACTTTCACATTCGCCTTTGCGGTACTCGAAGCGGCGGCTCTGGACTTTTTGGGGGTCGGCATTCCCCCGGAGATCCCTAGCTGGGGTGGCATGATCAATGAAAATCGTTTGTATTTAACCATCGCACCGTGGACCGTAGTATTTCCTGGCTTCTTCCTCCTTTTGACAGTGCTATCCCTGAACCTTTTGGGTGACAATTTGCGCGATTTCCTCGATCCTTATTTGCGACGCCTCGTTTGAGTAACGTACCGACGAATCAGAAGCAAACTCGCCCCGGACCAAAAGATCCCTCGCCCTCCTAAATACCTGCGTCCTCGGGCCCAGGGAAGGCTATATAATCCCGGGTCGCCCAATATCCAAAAAGAAAAGGGGGTGAGAGTAGGAGAGCTTGCTTTTTGAAAAAAAAACCATTAGGAGGTGAACCCGTTATGCGCAGGAGTTTATTTGTGGTTTTAGCGTTGGTCATGGCGGGATGGCTTGGATGGGCTCAACAGTACGGCGGCACCGTGGTCATCGCCTGGGGCACGGATGCCGTCCGCCTCGACCCTGCAGACATGACCGATAACCCCTCGGAGACCGTCCTCCGCCACATCATGGACGGCCTCGTGGAGTTCGATGAACAGCTCAACAAAAACCCGTGCTTAGCCAAATCTTGGGAGATTTCTGAAGACGGCA
>Ga0272445_1002157_pt1 | contig 13951 bp, 9 predicted proteins | sample YNPCB0031_FD_194404 | JGI IMG/M metagenome (GOLD analysis project Ga0272445, IMG submission 194404) | Hot spring sediment microbial communities from Yellowstone National Park, WY, United States - YNP-CB-003-1 | ecosystem: Environmental > Aquatic > Thermal springs > Hot (42-90C) > Sediment... | reverse complement strand
AGGGGAGTTCATCAAATATATGGACCACAATTTAGAGGCATGGAAGAATGCAGGTGTAAAAACCGTTATAACACCCTGCTCTGACTGTTATGCAACTTTTAAAGCTTGGTATTCAAGGTATGGTCATAGAGAGTTTCAAGTTTTACATGTAGTGGAGTACTTGGAGCAATTAATAAAAGAAGGGAAGATTAAACTCAGAAGAAATATCCCGATGGTAGTTACTTACCACGATCCATGCCATTTAGGAAGGCTATCAGAGCCATATCTCTACTCTTCACCTGGTAAGCCCTATATCACACAGAAAAAGAGGGTTTTGGGAACAATGCTTATCCACGAACCACCTAAGCCGTGGAGAAGGGGGGCGAATGGCATCTACGATCCACCACGTAACATTCTAAAAAGCATCCCAGGCTTAAAATTCGTTGAGATGTATCGGATCAGAGAGTATGCTTGGTGTTGTGGAGCCGGGGGCGGTGTGAAAGACGCCTATCCTGACTTCGCGATTTGGACAGCAAAACAGAGAATCAAGGAAGCCAGAGCGGTAGGGGCTGAAGCTATAGTGACAGCTTGTGGTTGGTGTGAAAGAAACCTCAAGGACGCACTTGGAGAAATGGATGGGAGTATTAAAATATATGATCTCGTGGAGTTAGTCGAGGAGGCGATTGAATAAGATGAAAGTAGAAGAGAAAAGATTACCAGCGGAAGCTTATAAAGCGTTAGAGGATATAGTAGGGCCTGAGTACATAACAGACGACCCAGTGATACTCGAAAGTTACAGCTTCGTTTGGGGAAACGAGCTGCTTTTTGGTAACAGGTTCGCACCATTCAGACCGTTAGCGGTGATATTACCTGGAAGTGCTGAAGAAGTTCAGGCAATAGTGAAGGTATGTAACAGGTTCAAAATAAAGTTCAAGGCGCATTCAACAGGTTTCGAGACCACGTCTATGTCTGGGACCGAACCCTTCTTGATGATTGAGCTGAAAAGATTAAACCGCATCATCTCAATAGATGAAAAGAATATGATAGCTGTTGTTGAACCCTACGTCACACATGCCGAACTCATGTATGAATCCTTGAAAAGAGGTTTATGCTTTAACGCTTTAGGCGCTGGTCCCTCCGCATCCGTTGTAGCTAGTTCAGCTTGCCATTTTGGGGCTGGATTTCATGCGATACGCTCACACTGGGATGGTCAGAATCTATTAGGTGCAGAATGGGTTTTACCTGACGGAGAAATAGTACGTCTAGGTTCTATGGCAGCAGATGCGGGGTGGTTTACTGCTGATGGGCCAGGATTAAACCTTCGAGCAGTACTAAGAGGTATTACAGGGGCTAACGGTGGTCACGGCATAATTACAAAAGTAGCGGTGAAACTCACTCCTTGGTACGGCCCTTCTAAGTTAAAACTTTGTGAAACACCTCCGTTATACGGCTTCGAGATGCCTGAAAACTTCAAGCTATATGTTGTTGCCTTTCGCTCAGCTTCTTCTCTAGTAGACTTTCTTTATTCACTCCAAGAGGAGGATTTAGCGTTTGCCGCCTATAAATTACCTTTAGGCGCCATGACCTATATCCAAGTCACAACAGAATCAAACGACCAAGCTTGGGAGGTATTTAAAGCAAAAAAAGACATTGTAGCACGTGCTAACTACTCGGTTATCGTCCTTTTGGACGCTATTTCGCCAAAGGAGATGGAGGTTAAAGAAATGTGCTTCAGAAAGCTCTTAGAAGCTACAGGAGGAGAGATTCTATCACTTGAAGAAAGAGAGGAAAAGGCTCTTTTCGTCCAATTATTAACAGGTGTGGGTACGTTTAGGGAAAGCTTCAGAGCTGCAGGCTCATTTGCGATTTCAGGAATTTATGATACTACGGCTGACACCCTTGCGAAAATGGCAGAAGTTATAACACGCGATGTGATGTTAAAATACATGAAAGAAGGGAAGATCGTTTATAGCGGGGGGCAGTATTGGCTTTGCCCTGTAGGGGATCAACATTACCATATGGAGCAGGTCTTCTCTTATGACTCTGCTGACCCAGCCTCTATAAAGGCTGTGCGTGAAATCGTAGAGTCGTCTGTTCGCCTAATGATCGAACAAAAGTTCGGTCCACACGGCGACGGCTTTCTCAGTTTTAATGATAATGTGCATAATATAGCTGGACCAGCTTGTCTTGATTACCACCTTAAGATACGTGCGATTAAAAAAGCTCTCGACCCTAACTTACTCTCCGAATCCTCAAGCTACGTCACACCAAAATAAATCAAGCTGAGTTGATTAGGAATTAATTAAAGGGGTTCGTCGATGAGAGATGTCTTGGCTGTGATGGAAATAGATGAGGAAGCAAGCAGGGTAGCGCCAGTATCGCTAGAACTTCTTGAATGTGGGAAGCTACTTTCTCGGGGAACTGGTGGAACACTATGCGCCATGCTTATTGGAAACTCTATTCAACAGCAAGCAGATGAGATAGCTAAATATGCCGACAAAGTTTACGTTATAGACCACACCTTACTCAAAGATTTTAATCCAGAGCTTTATGTTTACGTATTAGAAAGGGTTTGCGAAATAGCTAATCCCGCATATATTATACTCGCGCATACTTGGAAAGGTGCTGATATAGCTCCTAGGCTTTCCGCCAGATTAAGAGTTCCGCTTACAACCGACTGTATAGGGATAGAGCTAGATAACACTACGGGTCTACTAAAGAGAAGAAAACAGGTTTACGGCGGCGCGGTTGTAGCAACGTTCATCTGTGAGGGTTTTCCTCAACTTGTAACTTTGAGACCTAAGGTGTGGGAGAAGGTAAAGGAAGCTCGAGAAGGCAGGGGAGAGATTATACATTTAGATCTTAAAATCGATGAATCTCTCTCCAAACTGAAGGTAATCAAAAGAATTAAGGAAGAAACCGTCAGATTGGCTGATGCTGATGTTATTGTCGCTGGTGGGAGGGGGGTTGGAAGCGTTGAAGGCTTTAAAGAACTTGAGAAACTGAAAGCTGTTCTCGAGAAGTCCTTTAAGAAGGTGGAAATAGGGGCTAGTAGACCACCGGTTGACAAAGGTTGGATTTCACCTTCGAGACAAATCGGATTAACAGGAGAGAAAGTTTCCCCCATTCTCTATATCGCTGTAGGGATATCGGGTGCTACTCAACACGTTGTTGGTATGGATAAATCCAAAATTATAGTAGCTATAAATAACGATCCGAATGCTCCTATATTTTCAATTGCGGACATCGGCGTAGTCGGAGACTATAGGGAAATCTTGCCACACTTTATCAAGGGGTTGGAGGAGTTCCTATGAAGGGCCTTGATCTCATAGTTTGTGTGAAGCAAGTCCCAAGTCCTGAGGCACCCCTCTCTGTTGTTGAGATAGATTCAAAGAAGTTACAAGTCAGGGTCAGAGGTTTACCCCCAGAAATCAATCCGCTCGATGGAACTGCTTTAGAAGCAGCTCTGCAGCTAAGGGAAGCCCACGGAGGAAAAATTACCGTCTTAAGTGTTGGAGACCGCCTATCTGAAGGTGTTTTACGTAAGGTCCTTGCTGCTGGCGCTGATGAACTTATAACAGTGCAGGGTGAGGGGTTAAATGATCTTGACAGTTACTCAACCGCTTTAATACTCTACAAAGCCATAAAGAAAATAGGTGAATACGACTTGATCTTAACTGGAAAACAAAGTGCTGACTGGAATTCAGAACAAACAGGACTTATCCTTGCAGAGCTTCTAAAGGTTCCAGCAGTTAACTCTGTGAAAAAAATCGAAATAGTAGATAGGGAGGCGCTATTAACTACCGTAAGGACTGGAGGCTATGACGTTGTGAAGGCTCCATTACCCCTACTCGCTACAGTAAGTAGTGAACTAGGAGAACTCAGGTACATCTCACTGATAGCGTTAAAGAAAGCTCGTGAAAAACCTATTAAAATCTGGAGGATAGAGGATCTCCAGTTAGATGCATCAATGCTAAAGAAGAGGAAGGTTGTTGAGCTCTTAAAACCGAAGCTGGAAAGGGTTTGCACACTCATAGAAGGAAGAACTCCAGAGGAAAAAGGCAAAAATCTAGCAATAAAGTTGCGCGACGCTCTACGTACACTCTCATCGAACAATAAGCCTTCAACTTCATAAAGATAGAAATATTTGCTGTTTCATTTGGTATTTAAAACAAGTCGACTCGTTTATTTAATAGCCTCATATATTAGTTCTGCGGCGTCAAGTATTTCTAAGTGCTCTAATTCTTTAGCGTGAGCCGCGTCATCTAGCATGGCTTTGCAGTAGGGGCAAAATGTAATTATGATTTCTGGCTTCAATTCTAGCAATTGTTCCAATCTTTCATGACTTATTCTCATCTTCTCCGGGACTTCATACCAATAGTTTCCTCCTCCGCCGCCGCAACAAAATGTTTTTTCGCCCCATCTTTTTGGTCTTCTTACGCTCCCGATTTTTTCAAGCATATTTATCAATGGGGTGATCCTGTTATATCTAGATAAGTAGCAAGGGTCGTGAACGGTCATTTTCCTACCGATTGTTTTTAAACTCAGAGTTTTGCTTTCAAATAACATCTCAAGGAACTCGGCGTGATGTATAACTTTTATGTCTTTTAAACCGAGTTCGCGATAGTCATTCTTAAATGCGTTATAGCAGTGGGGGCAGACGGTAATAATTGAACTTATGTTGTGCTTTTCAAATAATTCTATGTTTTTAAGCGCTATTTCCTGAAACATACCTTCATCACCGAGTTTTCTCGCAGGATCCCCGCAACATGTCTCAAGGCTACCCAGAATCGCAATCTCATTTAATTTATTCGCTTTCTTCAGAATTTTGATAAATGCTTCAACGATCTTTCTCTGTCTATCGTCAAAACTGCTTAAACATCCTATCCATAATACATACTTGCAGTCAGGGTTCTCCTCAATGGTTTTTACACCAAATTTTTGTAGCCAATTATTTCTACCGTCATTTAGCATCCCAAATGTATTCCCATACGTGGCAACGCTTGAAAGAATAGTCGCTTTCTTTTTATCAATCTTACCAGACTCAACTAATGTTCTTCTCAGATCCATTATTATATCCAAATGTCGAACTTTTATTGGACAAGAATATGTGCACGCACCACAAGTAGTACACGACCATAATTCATCTTTATCTATAACTTCAAAAGGATTACCATCGACTGGCTTATTTTTCATAAGTATAGCAAGTTTCCTTATAAGCACCCTCGGCGACAATGGTCGTAACACAGTAGTCGCAGGACAAACATCTTCACAAACACCGATTTCAAGACAAGCGCTTAAAGACAATTTTTTACGATCACTTAACTCGTTAATGTTCTCAATGCTTGTCTTTATATTTTCGATTTCCACTTTTCCGTCAAGGATGTCTTTCAAATTAAAAGGTACTTCAAAATAGTAAAGCGGTTTATCATAGTTTAACAGAGCGTTGGTTAGGGGCTTGATGAAAATTAGAGATAGAAGAATATTCCTTACGACAAAAATCAAGCTGTTAACGATGAACCATCCAGAATTCCAAAAAAGCAACAGATTGCTTAAAGTTAATATTATGATAATCATCACCTTTAAATGCGCAATCAAGGATTCTTTTTTGAACTTACTTTCCATCTTTAGATATTGAAGTATTGTTAGGCTCTTAGAAAGAACAAAAAACCTCCAGATTATATCTATAAAAAGTCCCACAGCAAATGGTATCGATATGACAAGTAAAGCGTACCGTATCACAATAAAACCATCGAGTATCAGCAAAGGACTTAAGCATAAACACACTATTGAAAGGACAGTACCCATAACAATTGAAAAGTGGATGAAACCGACGAGCGAACCTACTCCCTCACGAAACTCGTGAAGAGTGAAGTCAACCACCTTTCTTAAAGACAAACACAAACGCGCCTCCTTAAAGGTCTTAAATAAGAAATAGAGGAAAAACAGTACTGACGCTATATCAAAAAAGTAAACTAATACTTCAAATAAACTTAGATCAAACATCTCCCTGTCTCACCCAACCGGTTATGAGCCGGCCACTCTACCTGGCTGAGTTACGGGCCCACGTTTGCCAGAGTTTGCTCTTATTACCAAAAGAGCTAACTTTTGGGTTGATTTTAAGTTTAACGGTTAACAAGCGAAAATAGCAAGTGTTAATTTTAGTTGTTACCTTGGAATTCTCCTACAATTTTCTATTTCTGGAAAATCACAATTCTACTTATCGTAATATCATCTCACGGGTAGCGTAATCCATATATATGGGATATGCATAAACATAAATAGAATTATGTCAATGAACAAAACAGATTCCTCGCAAGAATCTTCTTTGTCTGAGCGAAGTGTTATTAAAAACCTTGGATTGATGGGCTTTAGCGCGGGTGGCGATCTTTGTCGCGTGGATATTAGGGATAACAAGATCGTCAGGATAAGGCCTTTGCGCTACGACTGGAAATATGGGGTTGGAGAGATTCCGGTGTGGAGTTGGGAAGCTCGCGGAAAGGTCTTCAAACCCTTGATGAAGGAGCTGAACCCCCCTTTTAGGCTGGTGTACAAGAACGCCGTCTACTCTCCTACTAGGGTTAGGTATCCGCTGAAGAGGGTTGATTGGGATCCTAAGGGTGAGAGGAACCCGCAGAATAGGGGGAAGAGCCGCTTCGTTAGGATTTCCTGGGACGAAGCAATAGACATAATTGTAAGTGAGATTAAGAGGATTTTGGAGAAGTATGGTCCATATGCTATATGCGCCCATTCTGAAGGACACGGTCAAACCAAATGGATACACGGTGCTCACGGCGTAATCTGTCACCTCCTAAAGCATCTAGGCGGCTTCACATACGTTAGTAGGAACCCAGACAGCTGGGAGGGCTGGTGGTGGGGGGCGAAACACGTATGGGGAATAGAACCTCTTGGCCAGCAAACGCCAGTCAATGTGATACAAGATGTAGCCGCTAACACAGAAGTCCTTTTGTGTTGGGGCTGCGATTACGAAACAACAGCTTGGGGCTTTGCAGACCAGGGGTGGAGTAGAATAGGCTTCTGGTTCACAGAGCTCGGGATAAAGCAGATATTCATCTGCCCAGATCTAAATTACGCCGCAGCGGTTCACGCAGACAAATGGATTCCGATAAGGCCTAACACCGATGCTGCACTACAGCTTGCAATAGCCTACGTCTGGATAACCGAAGGAACATACGACAAGGAGTACGTGGCTACTCACACCGTAGGATTCGAGGAATTCAAAAAATACGTTTTAGGAGAAGAGGATGGCATCCCCAAAACACCAAAGTGGGCTGAAGAAATAACTGGCGTACCAGCAAGAGTAATAAAGGCGTTAGCAAGATTATGGGCCTCCAAACGAACTTCGATCATGCACATGTACGGTGGACCATACATAAGGGGTCCATATTCAACCGAACCAGCTAGATTAGAGGTTTTACTACTTGCGATGCAAGGGGTTGGAAAGCCAGGTGTCCACCAAATAAATCAGTGGTCAGGATTACTATCTCACATTCCGAAGATTATACCTGCGTTAAAGGAAACTCGGCGTGAGTGGACCGCATACATCTGCTCACAGGGGGTTATTCTAGGAACCCCTCAGGAGGCGGAGAAAATACTTGATAGAACGTTGAAGCAAGTGATAATAAAGACTAAGCTCCCTGAGGCTATTTTAAATCCGCCTGTTCGCTGGTATAGCCATGGTCTCTTCTCTTGCACAACTGAGTGCCAGTTCAGAGAGTTCACATACCCAGCACCTGGGTTGCCAGAGATACGCATGCTCTGGAAGACTACCAACTGCACCTTAACATGCTGGAATGGTGGGTTTGAATTCGCCGAAGCCTACAGAAGCCCAAAGCTAGAGTTCATCTTAGCACAAAGCCCCTGGCTTGAGAATGACTGCATATTCGCAGACATAATTCTGCCAGTCACGACACCGGTAGAAGAGGAAGACATATGTTTCACAGAAACAACTAACACCCAGTATATTTATGTGGCGAATTCTGAAAAGGGTGTAGAAGCGGTTGGGGAGTCTAAGAGCGATTACGAGATATGCTGCTTGATAGCTGAGAAGCTGGGGCCAGCGATAGGTATCCCAGATCTCCTCGAAAGGTTCACTGAGGGTAGGGATATCGAGGGTTGGAAGAAAGCTATGCTTGAGGATAGTGGTGCTTCGCAGCTCATAAGCCTTGAGAAACTTAAGGAAAAAGGATACTATCTGATTCCGCTCCACCCCAGATGGAACGACTTTAGGGCTTTTCCACCAGGTCTGAGGGCTTTCTATGAGGATCCTGAGCGAAATAGGTTGAGCACACCATCAGGTAAAATCGAGTTCTTCTCTAAGCGATTGGCTGAGCACTTCCCAGACGATAGAGAGAGGCCGCCTGTCCCACACTACATCCCCTATGGTGAGAGTTGGCAGGAGAGCCTACAACACCCAAGGGCGAAGAAATACCCCTTCCTTCTAGTCTCCAACCATCCTAGGTGGAGGATGCACGCGCAGCTCGACTACGCGGTCTGGCTTAGAGAGATACCGACATGCAAGGTAAAGGGGCCTGACGGATACTTCTATGAACCCATATGGATAAATCCGGTAGATGCTGAGAAGCTTGGGGTAAAGAGCGGAGACGTAGTTAAAGTGTTTAATGAGAGGGGGACGGTGCTATGCGGTGTGCGTGTAACCGAGAGGATTATGCCTGGCGTAGTCTCTGTAGATCATGGTGCTCGAGCTGACATAATTTCACTAGAAGATAGGATAGACCGCGGAGGCGCTATAAACCTCATCGCCCCACACGGAGGCGGTAAAAACACAGCGTTGATGGTTGTAAGCGGCTACCTTGTAAATGTTGAGAAAGCAGACTTAGAGGATCTGAGGAGAAAGTATCCTGAGGCCTTCGAAAGAAGATACCACCCGCTCGTCGGACCATACTACTCAACATATGTGGTAGATGGTGATTCTGGGGGGGTGATGGTCGATGAAGGTTTTCGTCATAGATCTGGCTATCTGTAATGGTTGCTATAACTGCCAGATAGCTTGTAAGGATGAGCACGTCGGAAACGACTGGAGCCCCTACGCAAAGCCCCAACCGCTCGTAGGACACTTCTGGCTCAAGATAGTTGAGAAAGAGAGGGGGAGCTACCCTAAGGTTAGGGTCTCCTACGTACCAACCCTCTGCAACCACTGCGACAAAGCGCCTTGCATCGAAGTGTGTAAACCCAAGGCGATCTACAAGCGCCCAGACGGCTTAGTAATAATAGACCCAGCGAAATGCAATGGCTGCCAAGACTGTGTCTATACCTGCCCCTACAAAGCAATCTACTTTAACGACTTCCTGATGATAGCGCAGAAGTGTACGGGCTGCGCACACCTACTCGACAAAGGTGAGAAGGAGCCTAGGTGTGTTGAAGCATGCCCAACCGAAGCAATAAAATTCGGCGAAGAAGAAGAGTTCAAGGACTTGCTTGATAAAGCAGCGCCGCTCAACCCCAACCTAAAAGAAACAAAGCCGAGAGTCCACTACCTAAACCTACACCTACTCAAACCCTTCATAACCGGAGCAGTATTTGACCCAGAAGCGGACGAGTGCATCGAGGGAGCAAAAGTAACACTAACTAACACTACCACAGGAGAAAAGCAAGAAACCACAACCGACATATTCGGAGACTTCTGGTTTAAAGGTCTACAACCATCAACCTACGAAGTTAGAATCGAAAAAGACGGCTACCACCCCGTCAAGATAGAGAACGTAAAGGTGGAGGAGAAGGACATAAACCTCGGGGACCTAAAGATGTACCGAAAGTACCAATAACCCACCCTTACCTAGGCTTTTTGACCCCAACATTTCAACAATATCCTACAGCCTAAGGATCGAGTCGAGCCCATCTTGACAAATCACCCCCTCCGGGATGATGTTACGATAAGATTTGGGTAGGTTGTTTGATGTTTTTGTCTTTTGGGTTTGTTTTTGGTGCTTCTATGTTGTCTTATGTTCGGTCTTCAGCCTCTTGTGGATGTTGTGAAGAGGGCTGTTGTCTTTAAGAGGAATAAGACTTCTTTGGAGGTGAAGGTCCTTGCAGCTCTGCTATGCTTTGCTGGTCTATCCTATGGGCTGGTGTATAGGGCTTCCACAGCGATTAGTGATGCTAAGCCTGAGGGGAGGTATCGTAGGTGTGTAGCTGTTGATGAGGTGAAGATAGAGCGTAGGGGTGAACCCATATACGTGTTCCTCTGGGCTGCTAGAGATGTTGATGCGAAGGAGGTTTTAACATTCAGAGCGAGCTTCACAAGATCATCACTAGACGCAGAAATATTCCTGAAGCAGATCCTCGAATACTGTGAGAACAAGCCGCTATTCCTCGTAGACAAGGGACCCTGGTATAGGGAAGCCTTCGAAAGGCTAGGTTTAGAGTATAGGCACGAAACCCAAGGGGCGTGAAACATTCAAGATGAGAAACAGAATAGAGAGGTGGTTCGGCACACTCAAAGCAAAACTCAGATGCCTACTAGAAGGATTCCCACACAACTCAACACCATAACCAGATACATAGGCTCATTCACAACACTATATAACTGGCTCCTCACACAACCTATCGTAACATCATCCATCTATTCTGGTGATAATCTTAAATAGGGGTATTGTAGAATAGTCTTCTACGGGGATAAATTTGAGTGAAGGAGATTTTGAAGTTAGGAGGATTATCTGCCATAATGGGATGGGAGGATGCTTTGAACACTGTGGTCTTCTAGCCTACGTCGATAAAAAGACGGGTAAACTAGTTAAAGTTGAGGGGAATCCCGATCATCCTTTAAGTAGGGGGTTTATGTGTCAAGGGCGACGAATAGCCGCTGAAACAAAAAATTGGCCTGCATCCCTATTGTATCACCCTAACCAACTACTATACCCGCTGAAGAGAGTCGGCGAGAGGGGCGAGGGTAAATGGCAACGCATATCTTATGAGCAGGCATTGGATGAGATTGCAGCTAAGCTTCAGGAATTGAAGGAGAAGTATGGACCCGAATGCTTAGGTTTTGTTGAAGGAACGTACCGTTCAGACGCCTTTTTAGTACGTGCGCGTTTTTCTAACGCCTGGGGGAACCCTGGAAATTATACATCGCCTGGGACCATTTGTCATCATAACAATTGGGCATTAGAGCAGATGATGATAGGAGCTTGCATAGAGACAACCCCATTAATTTCAGATAAAACTAGGCTGGTGGTCGCGCTCGGTTTTAATTTCCCAGAAGCCCTACCTCGCAGTTGGCATATAATTAGAACACAGTTCAGAAGAAATCTAAAGCTTGTAGTTGTAGATCCGAGGGTAACCGAGTTAGCGAGGGAGGCTGACATTTATTTGCAAATTAGACCGGGTACTGATGGAGCTTTGGTACTTTCATGGATTAAAGTGCTTATTGACAACGATATGTACGATAAAGAGTTTTTGAAAGAATGGACAAATGCGCCTTTCCTCGTTAGAACTGACGCCATGAAGCTTCTGAGAGAAAGCGACATCGATCCTAAAGGTTCTTCGGAAAACTTTGTAGTATGGGATGAGAAGAACAATGAAGTCGCTGTATGGAAGTCTAGGAGCTTTGAATATGCGCCGAAGGAGGTTAGCCCCGCCCTTAAAGGCGCATATAAAATAAGGCTGGCAAACGGAAAGGAGGTTGAATGTAAAACCGTATGGCAACTATTCGTTGAGCGGGTAAGTAAATACACACCGGAATATGTGGAAAACATCACTTGGATTCCAGCAGAAAGAATCGTGGAAACGGGGAAGCTTCTGTGGACACGGAGACCCGGTGGTATAGCAAAGGGTGTATCACCTTGCCAAACCGGAGGCGATAATCGATGGCATATGGCGCTCGTTACACTAGTGCTCATGACTGGTAATCTTGATGTGGATGGAGGGCAAGTACTGGGTAGACACAAACCCGGGCCTGTGATAAATGGGAGACCTTTCCGCGAAAGCATGTATGAGCTGCAAGAGCTCGTAAAACCGGAGGTTAAGAGAAAACAGCTTGGTTATGACGAATTTCGGTTATCTTCTTGGCGTGCCTTCGACCTGCATAATGAACACTATAAGAGAGTCTGGGGTGTGCCTCAGGCACAAGCAAGCCATACTTTTGGTTGCCCCTGGTCATCTTTCGTGAAGGCTATATTGGAGGGGAAACCCTACCCACTAAAGGCCCTCATTGTCTGGGGTGGAAACCCGATGATGTGGGCTCCAAACACCAAAAAAGTATACAAGACATTGAAAAGCCCAAACTTAGAGTTGCTGGTAGTGCTGGAACATTGGATGACACCCACAGCTGCTTTAGCCGATTATGTAATTCCCACAGCTTCTAAATCGCTTGAACACTCATATGCCTGTAACTTCGAAGACACTTTTGACCTACTTTGGGTTGGTGAAAGGGCTGTTAAACCGCTTGGTGAGCGACGGAGCGACTTCGACTTCTTCAAGGATCTCGCAGACAGGCTTGGAGTAGGTAATTATATTCCGTGGAAGGATATAGAGGAATACGAAAGGCTTAAATTAAAAGAAATGCTTGGTATTACTCTTGAAGAGGGAGCGAAGCTAGGCGCAGTGTTCTCAAACACGCCAGGATATCTTCCTACAGATTTCCGCAGCTACGCTTATGTAGATCCCAAGACTGGTAAACCCAGAGGGTTTGCTACACCGAGCGGAAAGGCTGAGATATGGAGTAGCATCCTTGAAGAATTAGGCTATGATCCTTTGCCTCAATACATTGAGCCTCCAGAGAGCCCGATTAGTACACCACTGGTAGCTAAGGAATATCCTCTTATCCTTACCACAGGAGGAAGATTTCAACCGATGTTCCACTCAGAGAATAGACAGTGGGGTATGGGGTTCCGCGAGCAACATCCTTGGCCCATCTGCGACATACACTATAATACTGCCCGTGAACTGGGAATCGTCGACGGTGACTGGGTTTGGATAGAAACAAGAAGAGGGCGAATACTACAAAAAGCCAGAGTAGGGCCCCACATCCACCCCAAAGTAGTTAACGTTCAAGCTTCTTGGTGGTATCCAGAGCTACCACCGGAGGAACCTTGGTTAGGCGGGGCTTTCATATCAAATGCAAACGTCCTCACTTTAGATGATCCTGAAACCCTATGTCCAATGTATGGAAACTGGTGGAACAGAGCGCTCCTCTGCAAAGTCTATAAAGCGAAACCAGAAGACCTACAAATGTTACCCTTCACTAAATAGACAACATCTTAACGCTACCCCATTTTTTAGCCTTCCTCACCATTGTTGTTGATGCTTTATCTGAAGCCTTGCCGTATTGCTATTCAGTTTGATGGTTTCTTTCAAAAAGTCTCTATCCAGCAACAAGAAACATTGGAGCAAAGGAATAGGTGATAGAAGGGTAGGAAAGAAAGGCTAACCCTTTCAACGACGGTGCTGTTAACTTAGTGTTGTTTTGACTTGTTGCTCTGTTTGTCTTTTCTTCTGGGTATTGGAAGGCTGTTTGGGTCCTCTCACATATGTCTTGGTTTGTGCGTGAGAGGACCCCTTCGAAGCCATGCTGTATGGCTTATACCTATACTTCTTGGGTCTGAGTTTTAGGTGTGTATCTGTCGAGGCATAAGAATATGCTCGTAGCTGAAGCCTTCCTAAAGACGTTGATTGAGAAGTATGGTAAGCATCCAGTATATAGTGATGGAGCACTATGGTACCTGAAGCCTGCAGATCCCTAGGCTTAGAGCATAGGATACATTCACAGTATGAGAAGAACATCGTAGAGAGAGCTATACAGTATCTTAAGGATAGGGCTTTAATGACTACTACCCCTGCTTGAGGAAGGGTTGTGATCTGAAGCACGTGAGTAGATGGCTCCACCTCTACACCCACCTCCAAAACACCAGAAGAAGACACATCAAATTCAAAGAGCTACCAAGCCTACTAGGAGGTGAACCGCCCCCTAAGTTAACAGCACCGAGGTGAACAA
>Ga0272445_1002154_pt1 | contig 13956 bp, 11 predicted proteins | sample YNPCB0031_FD_194404 | JGI IMG/M metagenome (GOLD analysis project Ga0272445, IMG submission 194404) | Hot spring sediment microbial communities from Yellowstone National Park, WY, United States - YNP-CB-003-1 | ecosystem: Environmental > Aquatic > Thermal springs > Hot (42-90C) > Sediment... | reverse complement strand
TAATGCAGTACGTATTAAACATAGTGGATAGAGCGGCTTCTTCCTCCCATATAGTACTAGGTTATTTAAATGAGAAGCCGTTTATCGTCGTAGAAACAAGCGAATATATCGAGCTCACACTCATATCAAGTGAGGTATTGAAGGAAGATCTTGAGGCATTGAATAAAATAAGAGATGCGCTTTCTGAATATACTGATAAAGAAGTTAAGTACAACATATTAACAACGAGCGTAACTAAAACAGAGACGCCCGCGTGGTTATATTCCGTGCCCAGAATACATTAAGCCCTAAATACAGGGATACACAGTGTTTTAGCAATCATAGTTCAAGGAGCTACAGAGTTATGTGACCGCGCTCACTTATCGTTACTAGTGCGGGCTTCGATTCACCGCTTTAAAGACTTACTAACTCCGAGCCGTTGCTCAGCGAGACTACCTCGTCTTTCACTCCATGTATTATTAAGATCGGTGACTTAACCCCTTAAAAGAATTACTTACGTCTGGGAAACCCCCGTACTTCATCAGTCAGTAAAGTCCTTTGCTCTAGCCCCCTAGTTTTCAAAGGATATTTTTTACACATTATTTAATGTTTGTACAAAACAAAATTATTTATATATTAGGGCTTCGATTTATTATGTGTGGGTAGTTATGGATTTATGTGATGAAATTCCTAGATATTCTCAAAGAATATGGAGTGAGGGTCTCGGAGACTTAAGCAGCAGTCCCCTACCAGAGCTACTCGATGATTTCCGGCGAGTTTACGAGGATTATAAGGTATATAGGTCTAAGTGTTATGGAGTGCATGGTGCGGATCTTTACGAGTATTGTAGTGGGATCTTCAGCGTTGCGCTACTGAAGCTCAGTACCGCTATTGAGGATAAGGTTCGTGGTAGGGAGGTTAGTGATGAATACGTGAGGTTCGCGATAGATATGTTCACGCATGATGAGAAGAACGTTATCAGGGAATTCGAGAGGTTTAACGGGCTTGATACGGATTCGCGTGTATTAGCCGAGATGATAGTGGCTAGGAGGGGGGAGGTTTACGAGTTAGTTAAGGAGGCTGTGGCTAAGCAGTACGTCGATTTCGCGAACGTCGTGAAGACTTGGACGGAGCAACTTAAGATAAGAGATAGCGTCAGAAAGGGACTCATAAATAAGTATAAGGCTAGGTTTAAGAAGGTAGTGGAAGCCTTTAAGATACTCATAGAACAGCAGCCAGCTTGGCTCACAAGACTCTTCAGTGAGTATGAGGAGGCTCTCCTAGCATCTGCTGAGGTAAGATCTTTATTCGAGAAGCGGTTGGGGGAGGTCTATGAGAAGGAACTGAAACTTTACAGCGAGAGATTACAAAGTCTGGAGCGAGAGAGGGAAGAGCTACTTAACAAGTTATCAAGCCTTAGCGAGAGGGTAGCGTCAATGGAGGTTGATAGAAGCGAGTTAGAGAAGGAACTCACTAAGTTGAGGGAAGAATATGAGGGTCTGAGTAGACGCTACCATGATGTAATAGCGGGATGGGAAGAGAGGACGAAGGAATTAGAGGAATTAAAGAAGAAGCTTATCGAGAAAGAAAAGGAACTCATGGAGATGGCTGAGAAAGAGAGGGAGAACACGGCTTCAAGAGAGATGCTTGAATCGGAGGTTTTTAGACTTAGAAACCTCGTAGCTAGTTATGAGGATAGGCTGAGAAAGCAGGAAGAGGAGAAAGAGAAGATACTACTAGAATTAGAGTCTTTAAGGAGTAAAGCCGCTCTTATAGAGAGGGTCAGCAAGGGGGAGGTTAAGGGTAGGTACGTATCCCCTGAGGAGACCGTGTTGCTTGAACATATATTCATCGAGAAGTTCAGGAGCAAGATGAGGGATCTCCCGCTGAAGATCATGGCTCCCTGGGGAGAGGTTGTGATTGAGAAGTGGAGTCGTGAGGAATACCTATCCGAGACGGGCTCTCCCACCCATGCACTCCCCGAGAACAAGGCCGTTATGTTTAAGCACGTTTCTAAGAAGTTCATGAGATTCGGTGAAGAGAGAGTTATTGAGTTGTGGGCGATATACTTGTCACATCTTGAAACACTGAAGAGTCAAGGCTTCGACATACAGCCAGCCACCTTGAGTGACCTAGTTAAGGTGTTAAAAACTAGAATACCGGAAGAGAGGAGAGGGGATAGGGAGTTCATAATAGTGGGAATCGCCTCACCGACGGGTTGGGATGACAATATCTACAAATACGTCTCAGGAGAGGAGTATTCCCTAGTCCTCGGGAATAAGGTGATAATACTCGTTGATCTTCACGAGAACAGGGTCATATATCCGGAGAAGCTGTCTAAGACGATGCCCTCAATAGATAGGATAGCTAGGTTCTTCTTACCGGAGATAAACGTTGAGGAAGAACTACGAGTTAATGAAGTTATTAAAGATCTCTGCATGGAGAAAATAGCTGTTGGCGGTGTCCCGTATTTTACCAGTGACGAACTACTCGATAAATCTAGGAAGTTCCCGGACCTATTGAGGATTAGGGTACTACATAGGTTAGAGAGTGAAGGCATGATTCGGAGGGAGAAAGTGGGTGGGAGATTAGTTTATCGCTGTAAGGAGGGTTGGTAAATATGAGTGGGAACTACGAGAACAGGGTGCTTATCGAGAGAATTATCTGTAGTGCAGTGGAGAATACCTTAAGGATTATGACAGGAGTACCAATCCTGCCTATCTGCTTAACCGTCTATACTGGGAGGCTATTCTACAACGTTTTTGCTAGAGATCCCTTCAAGATCTCTATGGAAGACTTAGAGAGTCATATAATAGTTGCGGTGGAGGAGAGGAAAATAATTAAAAGGAAGCTTGAGGAAGTCGACGAATTAATTAAGAAGGTTGAGTCCCGTAAGATCAAGGGTAATCTAGAGTTATTGAATTCTAGGAAGAAGCAACTTGAGGAGCAGTTAAAGCTCGTTGACTCTAAAATAATGCTTGCAAACATTGTTAAGATGGTAAGGGAGAATATAGAGCTCTTCCACAAGCTATACGGGAAGGATAGATTCGAGAAATTGTTAGATGCGGAAACCTATAAAAAAGTAGATGAGGCACTTAAAAATCAGGGAGTTAAGGATATAGATATCGAGGCACTATACACATACTTCAACAACGTGTTCCCAGTAATAATTAAAGAGGAGGAGAAGCCGCCGCAACCACCACCCACACAACCCCCGCAACCACCGCAGGTCCCTGCTGACAAGGTAGATAAGTTGGTAAAAGAAGGCAACGTTGAAGAATGGGTCAATCTAATCAAGGAAGCGTTGGAAAGAAATGAGAAGATAAAGATGCCGCCACTAAGAAACTACAATACTGAAGGATACCGAAACCTGCTGGCAACCCTCCTCTTCATAGATACTCCACCATCAAAACTGAAAGACACCATAGCTGACCGATTCCTCAACAGAGTCATAGAACCCTTAAAGAAACTAGCCGAAGGAAAAACCATCGAGGTAGCGCCGGACTCCTCAGACAGGGAATACATAGATCAAGCAATAGAAATAATGTGCGGGAACCCTGAAAAAGAGGAAATTACTGAAACAACAATCACCAAACAGTACAAATTAATAGTAAGAGGCAAGGAGGTAATAATAGAGAGAAAAACAATAAGAGACCCAGAAACGAAGAAAGCACAAAAAATAACTTATAAGATGATAGTCTAGCTTAGTGTTTCTATTTCGATTTATTAGAGACTTACATATATATTTAAGTCTAAGCTTTTCCCTTAATAATCTCTAGGAAGTACGTCCCTTATTGAAGGGAGTAGAAATAACCCGGGTAATCTACCTATAACAGCTTGTATCTACTTAACACATGGAATGAGAAACACTTTAATTAAGATGAAGAGTCAACGATTCCTCGTTGATTAATATAAATGTTCAAGTGATTGCTTCCTAGCTTATACGTATTTGAACCGTTTACGAGGGAGTTGTGGACGGTGTAGGGGAAGTCTCTGGATTTTTCTAGATACTGAGTTAACATCTTTGACGCAGGTTTAAAAGAAAGGAAAAAGGCTCAACAGGGGTTGTAGGGTTTGTTATGGATTGACCCCGTATATCTTATCTATGGTTTTCTTTATTTCTCCTGGTGTCTCCTCCTGTTTCTCAGCTATCTTCACAACACTCCAACTTAGTGATCGGCTTAAAGGTATGATCTGGTATAGCACTAACACTGTCTTCTCAAATTCTATTAATACGCTATCGTTTGGTTTTTCTGTTGATATCAAGTATTCCCCGAGTCCGTGAATCGCTAACATCTTAGCTAATCCGTAGGCTAATCTAGTCCTAAACCACTGGTCTCGCTTATGTATGACTACGAGTTTGTTATACTGCTTACTTACTTCGGCTAAGATCTTGCTAGCTGTTGCAGGATTTACGACTGTCTTCAAGTACTCCAAATCTTCGTCAATACCTTGTCCCCCGATCTCGATTTTTAACGGCTCCATCTCCCCTATCTCAACCCCCTTAGACGCTATGTGATCCATCATCACTTTCTCCACCCGACTTAACGAGAGTTTCCTTTCTATAGCTACGTCTAGCGGAATCAACGCAATGTGGGAGACAACCCCACTCCTCTTCAGTTCATCTAGCTTCTCGCCGAGGAAGACCCTAATTAAGAGTAAGAATCCTCTAGGACTCTTCACGACAGCCCTTAACTCAGTACTCGGTCTCACGAGTGCTTGCTCGAAAGGTGAGAACCAACCCTTCACAGCCTGCTCTATCTCCCCAACAACCTCCCTACTTGACCACGCCCTCACCGCATAACCCTTGTAAGGAACCGCGGAGTATATTATGTGATGTATCTCCATACAGTACTACCTTCCCAAACCGGTTACCGGGGAATAAGGCTCCTTATGAGTCTTCTTTATCTCACCAGCTATACGGCCAAAGTAGTCTATGAACCTGATATACTCGCTTCTAGAGTAGGCAATTTCGTAGGATATCCCGTCAGGCGCTCTCATCACCCTAGGCACTAAGACCCCCTCCTCACTCAACTCCGTAGTTAGGTAGCTTACGAATGTTTGTGCTCTCTCTAACTCAACGTCCACGAGCGTCCCGCCGTAGATGAGCGCTAATGTGTGTTGGTAAAATCTCTCCATGAACTTCGTTAATCTCTCGTTGATCTCTTCACGACGTTTGCTCTTCTCAATAAACCACTGATCAAAGTTGTCAGGTATTCCGAGCGCTCTCAACACCTTCTTATCAACAGTATCAAACTTTGTCAATACGAACACCGGGAATATCTTACTTGGTTTCCCACCAGACCTACTCGACTTATACCATGCTACAAGAGACATTAAAGCAGCCATCAACCCGTCATAATCGTGCATTTCCTTATACTTCGGGTCATTGATATCGGTAGTGATCCTGGAGGAGTCGATAAGGAATACTAACACGTCGCAATCCAGTACCTTCCTTAAGTTCTCAGGAATCATTTCCACAGCGTCGACACCCCTCTCTCTTGCTAAGCTAGCGGCCCTGAGTACGATGTCTACGTCCTCACCGGCAACATCGTATAAGCTGAATTCAATGATGTCATATAACTCCTTCCTCGGGATTTCAAGTCTCTTAATATATGAAGCCAACATCTCCACCTTATCATATAACTCGGACATGATCTTGCCGAAAGCTTTGCTATACCCGAACCAAAACCTATACTCGGTTAAAGACCCTTTCAAAGTGGCTGGGGGCCACTTCCTTTGCTTTAAAGATGCGACGATATCGTGGATTACGGGGGTGAATTCAGGGGACGTGTAGTATCTAAAGTGTTCCTTAGTTTCAACACTATAGCTAATCGCGGTAGTAGCTAGAAGACTAACAAAGACTGTCTTACCTGTGCTCCTACCACCAATAATACCGACAGTCATTATGAGCACCAACTAAGTATGCGATGACGTAATATTAAAACTTTACTCCCGTTGAAGGGACTGTATAACTATCCTGTATTTAATTCCCTAACCACTCCATCCACAGTAGGTCTGCTCCAGATTCTAATCCCCTCTTGACTAACAACTAACGAGCATTGAGGAAACCATGTGTTGTTAGGACTGCTCAACCTAAGCACGTAGTGACGCCATTAATAGATTAGAGCTTAAAATATAAAACTAGTACTGTGTATATAGTATTAGGGTTAAATAAATGCCTTACTTAGTTTTCGCCTCGCCCTCGAGGTGCAGGGTTGAGTTCAAGTCTTCTGCGAGGGTTTATAGGAGTGGGTATTCTGTCGTGGTTGAGGCTGACGGTTTAGTTAAGAAGGAAATCGGCGTTGACTTAACGGTTAGTAGGAGAACTTCGGAGAGAGACGCGCACGCACTGCTCCACGTAGAGGCTGATAAGGTATTCATTAAAGACCTCGGAAGCACTAACGGAACATACGTTAACGGCAACAGGCTAGAGCCGTATAAAAGCATTCAGGTTTCGCCGGGGGATTTGATTACGATAGGCTACTACACGACAGGCAGGGTAGAATATGAAGTTATTGAAGGATCTAAGAGAGAGACGGATGACTCAATCACCGTTGCAGTAGCCCTACTGTTGGGTGTTAGGAAAATCATCAAACACATATACTCCCGAAATGATAAAGAAGCACTCGCAGAATTTGGGGGTATGGTGAGCGGGCTTAAAAACTGGCTAGACCCTTGCAAACTAACGCTTGAAGGGGTATGCTCGGTGTTCGAGAACGCGTATCGTTACTACAAGAACATGAAATCAGACCCGAATGCAGTTGTCGCTTTAATGAATGCATTCCTTCAAGTCCTCGAAGAACTCGACAAGACCCTGGAGACATTACTTCAAGCTCACGGACTGAGGCTAACGAAGTAAACACCCTCTACTCCATCCTGCTCCATAAACCATACATAGCCTTCACAAACTCCTCTACAGAAGGCCTCTTACCGGGTTCTAGTGTGAGGGCTTATCCTTTACAACAATTCCTCCACATAGTGTTCCTGGGGACAAGCAGCCAGTCCACAGGCCCACGAGGGAAAGTACTAGGGTCAGGTCAGCGTGACTCCTCCTAGACCAGACAGTAGCAAGTAGGCCTATTCCTCCCGGAGCGTTAAGCAAGGTTTTAAACCCCCATTACCCATTAAACAAATACCTAGATACCGCCGTAACATAGCCCAGTCAAGTATGCGGCCTCTCAAGCCTGTGAGACCCTGCTAGGTCTGTTGAGAAAGGGATGCGGGAAACCCGGTTCAAATCTCGGCGGGCCCACACCTCCTTTAACATCCTTCAAAACACGGCTTGACAGCAGTTCTTAAGGTTTCTCGGACCGTGAACTCGTTAACAGGATAGGAGTAATGCTCGAGGATATTATTTGAACGATGATGCTTAATGACTGAGCTGGTATGTTAAAACCGGGCGGGATTGAAGCGTAGTGTTATAAACTACGTCATATTTCAATTTCGAATTGCATATTTCAATACTGGTGAACTGTAATTAGTTTGCGTTTCAGTAGCTCTACGTTTCCGTTCCAGGTATTCGGATTCATCAATATAGTATTTATTACTGTGTTCTCTGTACCTATATGGGGCGTGAGTGTGCTAAGTTTGTTAGAGAGATTTTGGGAAAACGTGGTATCTCTGGACACGGTTACTCTAATTTATTTGGTTGCTGGTGTTGTTTCTGCAACCATAATACTAATTCTAGGAAGAACCCCTGTCATTAAATCGACTGGTTTGCGCTCTGGTTATGGTTGTAGCAACTTCAGGTTTAAGCCGAGGTTTCCCAGTGGTGCTGTCCCAGACAAATTTGTGGGTGAGTGGAGTTGTTGTAAATTGAGTTGTGGCGGGTGGGGCTGTGCATACCTCTGCACACGCGGAAAAGAAAAAGCAGTGTTCAAAGTACCGAGGGGCTTCGAAAGAATCATTGAGGAAAGCTCGGGAGTGCCTACGCTTGCGATTTCAAAGGAGTCAATGGATGAGATAAAACAGAAAATAAAACATGAAGCAGAGGTTATTAGTACACTCGATCATCAAAATATTATTAAGCTACTTGGTTATTCAGAGGATCTCCTATTCCTCATTTACGAATACGCTGATTATGGAACGGTTTATTGGCAGCTCTCAAAGGGTTGGAAGCCGGGTCTAAGAGATATATTGTTGATTGGCGTACAGCTTGGTGATGCTTTGAGATATATACACTCTAGGGGGCTTATTCACGGCGATATTAATCCTAGCAACATATTCATTAAGAAGGATGGGATATACAAGCTGGGGGACTTCTCGTCAACGGTTAAACTACTTTCATCAATATCTCGCAGTAAAATACCTGCATCAATATCTCGCAGTGAAATACCTGGCAAGCCAGGTTTTAGAGCACCAGAACAAGTATACCCAAACATAATGAAGAAAGCTGAAGAGGGGGGTTATGAGTATAAAATTGATGTATACCAACTAGCGAATACATTGCTATATATGCTGACCGGTGAATCTATAGACGGGGCGAAAGCAGGGGAAGAAGAATACAAGGTGAAAAAACTCAGCGCAGTATCGAACAAAGAGCTGAGAGAGGTATTAGCTGAAGCACTAAAACTAGAGCCGAGTGAAAGACCTTCAGCGGAAGAATTCAAAAAGAAGCTCCAAAAAATCTTATTAAAAGTGAGCAAAACATAGGATACATCACGATCCATACCCTCGAAGCTTTACCAAGTCATTTCTTTCTTAGTTTTAATACTATTAGTATTGACACTATCATCATAGCTACCGCTATTGCCAAGGCAACTAAGTATTCTGAAAGCAAAGGCCTCAATGTTATGGTTAAAGTAGATTCCGGAACAGTACTAGTAACAACCTCAGTCTTAGTGACCATATTAGTGACCGTATAGGTAATCGGAGACTGCGTCACAGTTCTTGTGGTTGTTGAGGTAACGGTTATTACAAGAGAAGCAACAGTCTTAGTAGTCGTATAATACTCAGTCACAGGCAACACAGACAAATTACCGGCTTGAGCCACGGGAAGATTCAAAATATACGAACCCATTATTATAACACACACCACGAGAAAAACGAGGAAACCTCCTAGCATAGGAACTGCCTCAATACTCCTTACCAATTTCAATTTAATCAATTTATAGAAGACGTATATCACGTGTATGATAGCTATAATAATATGTACGATAAAAAATAAAACTGGAATGATGAGTATGTAAGAAAAGGAAGGCTCATTGGGGCTGAGTTTTTCATGCATAGCCATAGCAATGAATAACGAGAACCCGAGTATCGTAAAGATAAAGTAATAATAAAATTTCATGCCTTCACTACATTCATTTAATTCTTCACAGACATACAAAGAGAGCGCTATACTTAATATAAAAGCAAGGATGGTTGCCGTGTAAAAAATAGGGTCGGGAGGGTTTATCAAAATATCTGCGAGACTCACTGAAGGCCCTTATAATATTTACTTTTCGTGTCCTTATATGTTTTATGTTTTGGTGCTGTATCGTGTTGTTTTTCTATTATGAGTAGGGCTTTTCTGTAGCTTTTTATGTTTTATTGTGTGCGTGCGTATATGTGTGTTTTAGTGTTTGGAATGCCTAGTCTGCCTTATTGGATTCATCGTGTATTCCACGGGGTAATTTGCGTGGATCCAGCTATTTTTGAACGTGTTTAGGAATGCTTTAAACTCTTCTAATCCTCTTTCTATTCCTTCTCGTAGTAGTGCGGTTAGGCGTTTTCTTATGTGGGCTGTTTCGATCTTCATATTTGCTTATAGTGTTGGTTGATGTTTAAGAAATTCTTATTAAGTTTTCTGTGAGTAGGTAGTGGATGATCTCGATGAGCTAGGTGAGGGGGACTCCTAGGGCCGTCTTCGGCGGAGGGAGGGTGGGATGAGCCACTAAGCGACTAGTGGAGACCGCTCCCGTAGCACGGGGACGGCTCCACAGAGCCGTTGAGAAGTAGATGGTGGGGAGTCCGAAACCAATAATATAAACAGCTATGAACCACCACCTACCGAGAAACGGTAGCATTGTTGTTGTAATGTCTATAGAGTCTTTCTATACTGTCTTCTTCTATGGGTTCCGGTACTGTTTTTATTGTTGTGAGGTAGCCGATGGTTATGGTGTCTGTAGATGATATCTCTTTGCGTTTGTGAGGATCTTTTTGACTCCATTGACATACGTTCTATTCGTGCTCTCCAAATCTATTACACATGCCTTGCCGTTTTCAACTAAGATTGCTACGTGGGCATCCCTACCGCCAATTCCTCTGCCACAGTTAGATCAACGCCGATTCTGTGAGAGTCTACTCAGCTTCAGTGAAGACGTAGTAGCCGTGACCATACATTTGACTTTAGTCATGAAACCTACGCTTTTTCTTGTAGGTGATACAAATTTTACGTATAGCATAGATGCAAACCGTTTGTCCCTAGATGCTCGTTCTCGTTAGTTCGTGTTTACTCACCGCGTCTAGGGTCTTTCTCCTCGCTCGCTGTTCATCGGTGGCGTGGCCGCCTCCGGGACGGGTTCATAGGGCGTCGGGGTGAGCGGCACGCACCCCTCTAGAGTCACTCCACACAATCGGGGCATAGCCCCACATTACACCAACAACGAAAAACAGAACTCATAAATCCAACCCCCAAACACCAGTGTGTTTCCCGAATACCTTACGGGACTTCTTGATCTCGTTGGCGGTCTTACCAAGATAATCTATGAATCTTATGTACTCGCTTTTAGAGTATACGAGGTCATAGGATATGCCATCAGATGCTTTCACGACTCTTGGAACGGGTACCCCCTCCTCGCTGAGATCAGTCATTAAATAGCTTACAAACACCTGGGCTCTCTCAAGCGGGACATCCATTACACTACCTCCAGTTGATAGAGCGTATGTGTGTTGGTAAAATCTCTCCATGAACTTCGTTAATCTCTCGTTGATCTCTTCACGACGTTTGCTCTTCTCAATAAACCACTGATCAAAGTTGTCAGGTATTCCGAGCGCTCTCAACACCTTCTTATCAACAGTATCAAACTTTGTCAATACGAATACTGGGGTAATTTGACTGCTTCAACACCATACTTACTAGACCTGTGCAAAACAAATAACAACACTAGGTTAGCCATTAAGCCATCATAGTCGAGCATCTCTATATACCTGGGATCGGTGTTATCTATAGTTATTCTCGAAGAGTCTATTAGAAACACGAGGACATCACAGTCTAAGATAGCCTTAAGGTTATCAGGAATCATCTCTAGGACGGATAAATTCCTCTCCTTAGCTAGAGTGGCAGTAGCTTTAAAGATTACATCAGCGTCCTCGCCAGAAATATTGTAAACATCAAACTCTATAATATTATAGAGCTCTCTCCTAGGAATTTCGAGTCTCTTAATCAAACCCGCAAGACTCTCTAGATCATCATAAAACTTGTTTAGAACGCTACCAAATGTCTTACTGTAACCAAACCAAAACCTATATTTTGTAAGAGAGTAGCTAGAAGACTAACAAAGACCGTCTTACCTGTGCTCCTACCACCAATAATACCGACATCGACAATCACAAAAGATACACCAAAATAAAAATAGCCCCCCTACTTAAATCTTTAATCACTTTTCACATAGAACAAACATCACCAAGCAAAAACACTTAAACAAACCACTGGTACACATACACCAAACCGAGACCATTAAAATACTCACCAACATCTCTCAGCAGAAGGCTTATCAAAAGCACTACGTATTTCCCGATAAATCACTCAACAAAACCGCTATGAAAACAACTTAACTAAAGCTACCTAAAGACAAAACTCAAAAACGAATTACTGAAAAAGTTAATGTGTATCAACATATTCTTTAGAGTTGAAGCTCCCTCTCAATGTCTTCGCTAACAAGCTACTAAAGCGAATGCTTTACTTATCTTCTTCTCAGCCTCAGCCCTACTAATGTTGACACTGCTATCATCACTAACGATATCCCCAGCGCTATAGTTCCTTCACTAAATAATTCTATCGTAATGGTGGCTGTTGATGTATAGATAGTCTCTTTTACTATAATTGTTGTTGGCATCGTGGCTGTAGTCGTTAAGGTCTGGGTCTCTGTTTTATGAAGTGTGGTAGTGATTGTTGTTGGAACTGTCTGTGTAATAGTTGTTGTGACACGAGCGGTTGCTGTTGTAATGGTTGGCGTTGTCGTGGTAGTAAGGTTTGATGCTGAAAGTGCTATTATGTATCCATCGTTGGTTCCCGCTAATACGTCTCTGTACCCGTCGCCGTCTATATCTTCCTCACTAGAATGTATCCAACTTCCCTCTACCGAGGTTGTCAAAGAGGCCGGCTTGTAAGACCATACCACGTCCCCGTTCTTCCCGCTTAAAGCATAAGCCCCTTTATCCGTGGCTACTATGATCTCGCTATAGCCATCATTGTTTAGATCCACCTCGTAGAAATTGTCAATAGAGAATACGTAGCCTAAAGGCTTACTCCAAATCACATTTCCTGAAATACCTGAGAGTAGGTAGACACCGTCTCTTGTACCAAGTATTACGTCATAAATTCCATCATCATCGAAGTCGCGAAAAGTTACTAAGGTCTCAGTAACTCGAACGCTCATCGGCTTCGTCCACAATATGGACCCATCATAACCACTTAACATAATTACTGATGACCCAGTAGCTATCACTACATCCCCGTAACCATCCCCGTTAACATCTATACCGGAATCTATGTAGGATTCATATGAAATGGGCTTTATACCAACACCTATTTTCTTAGCCCACTTTAGAGTTCCATCGGACTTTAATGCCGATACCGTCCAGTTCGTGGATTCAGAACCAGAGTACACGTACATACCAGCTATTCCGATAATAGGTGCTGAATCGACATTTTTAGACCATATTAAGCTGCCCTCACGACCGCTCACCAGATACACGTTACCCGAGGAATCCCCGACCAGTATGTCCCAGCATCTATCCCCATTAACGTCATCAAGGAAAGTACCGCTCGTAACGCCTGAAGAGAGTTTTCTTGTCCACACTATAGATCCGTTAATCGAGCTTATTCTGAACAGATAATCCCCAGCCCCTGCAATGATGTCTGCATTAAGATTAAGTTGATTGTCGTAATAAAGAATCGGTAATGCAAAGAGAGCGGTGATGTTCGTGTTAACGTGTCGTATGTCCCCATTACTTAATCTTAAGAAGGTTATCCCGCCTGAGGAAAGCACGTACGCCACTAGCTCGTTTTGGACTATCGCGTAGCTGATAAACCACACAGTACCTTCAGATGGGACTCTACTGACCCAAAGCACCTTAGGAGATCCCTGAGTCTGAGCTTGAGGTATAGTAAAGACTTCAGCAAAATATGGAATGAGTGAACACAGCACTATAATTGAGACGAGCAGAATTTTGAAGAATTGCTTAGGGTATTTAGATAGGAGCGCTCTCATGAAGGATTCCCCAACCCCCTCCGTATTTTATGTATGTTTCCCTTATATATACCGGCGCGAAGCATCAATGCTTAAGCTCTTTAAGTACTTAATGACGAGGTTTCCGATATCGACCACGACGTCATGACTGCCTATCCCGACCTTAGTAACTTCCTCTCTTCTCATTAATCTTAACCTCATGAATTCCTTATGTACTCAATGAGCAAGAGGTTATGGTTATTTAAAGCGGCTTACGGAAAATAACGAGCAAAGATTTCACGAGATCGTAAAGCGAGTATTCTCGTTCTTAACCCAGGCCGCTGATTATTGCAAAGGTGATTTGAATATGAACTGGAAAGAGGAGCTTACGATTGAATTCTTGTAGTCCTTATTTTGCTTGGCAGCAATTATAAGTATTTAAGGCTTCTGACGCTAAATTATATCGGGTAAGCTCTGAGTCTAGTAGTCCTCCAGCATGTATTGTCTTAACCACTCTCCAATGGTTTGAGGAATGTTTAGTGAGGGGATGCACTGTCTTTGACTTTCCTCCAGGGCATGAGCCACTTAATATCAGGAAGTT
>Ga0272445_1002152_pt1 | contig 13968 bp, 13 predicted proteins | sample YNPCB0031_FD_194404 | JGI IMG/M metagenome (GOLD analysis project Ga0272445, IMG submission 194404) | Hot spring sediment microbial communities from Yellowstone National Park, WY, United States - YNP-CB-003-1 | ecosystem: Environmental > Aquatic > Thermal springs > Hot (42-90C) > Sediment... | reverse complement strand
GCATAACTCGCATTAAAAATTATGACAGAACCTGGAACACCACTAACCAATACGCTCCATCTAAATACGACAGTATCACCAAGCTCCAACCATGGAATCGTTGTATTATCACTCATTATTATATTATAACTTGCATTACCACTAATACGCAGAATTGGCGTTAAATCATAAACAGCATCAAACCTAGTATCATTATTTCTTATAATTAAAAGCAAATTAACTTGTTGTCCACTTGGTATTAGAAGCGGAGAAGTATAAAGTTGAATCTGAAGTCTAGCCTGTTTAGATGGGGCAAACCTTATAGAAAACACATTCCCTCGATCAGTAACAAGCTTTAAAACATAAACATTACCCCTCTGAATAATAATATTAGAACCAACATTAGAAATGCTTTCACCCGGATTTAAAATAATGAAAGGATTAATATCAAAATTATAATAATAATTACTCGTAACATTAATAATCCAAATCCTTACAATCCTAACAGCAACCGAACCAACATTCATAACAGTAACGTTCAGTCTATTACCAGGACCTAATCTAACCATTTGAATATAAAGCCTTTCATTCAACCTCTCACGCTCACTAGCTTCACGAGATAGAATAGCATTCTGCATATTATTCGAATAAATCATTATTAATTCAAGACCAATAAACATCAAAAGAGCAACAGCGATAAAAAACATAGCAGCAACAACACCGCCAACACCCCTACTCATTTATTTACTCACCACCCTAACAGAATTACCGCTCCCGCTCTCAACCTCAAATACATAAATATTACCATGCACAGGTAAAACAAACCTAATAAAAACCTTACCTCCAGGACTCAAATAAAGGGGCAAAGAAGGTTTAGTAGACGTAACAAGAGTATCATTAACATATACATGAACAATACTAATCCCAACATCACCATAATTATACACACTCAAAACAACAGTACCATTACCCATAACCCACACATTATCTATAACAAAACTTTCACTCAACCTAGAAACCTCACCAGAAACAATAGAGCTAAAAGAGCTAGTAGTCGTAGCAAAAACACTCAATGCATAAATATAAACAAGAACACCTAAAGTAACAGCTAACACCAAAATCATCATAGAAGAAATAAGCTCACTAATACCCCTCAACAAAATCACCAATAAATAAAAACCATAAATAAATAAAAACATTACTATTACAAGCGCTCAGCAAAATAAACCTATCTCACCCATTAAAGAATTAATGAATCTTTACGCGCCAAACCTCTCTTCAAGACAGAATAACTCACACAATATTCATCAAACTTATATAATAAATTATAAATTAACCCATGTTACGAAACTCAATAAACCTTAAATTTCCTCTTCTTCCTCCTCTACTGATGGAGCTCCAGGTTTTCTCATCCGTCTCCAAATCAAAAATGCAGCCAATGCCACTACAATAACAATAGCACCTATAGTAAGCGGCTCAATAAGCGATGGGGCAGGTTGAACAGAAGTTGTTACAACCTTAGTAGGTACAACAAATTTAACATTCACACTTCCAGCAGGAATAGTACATGCAATATTCCTTTGATCAGACCTACCATCAACAGACGTAAAAACAGCCGTATAATTACCCTCTTCAAGAACTATCGTAGAAGGTACAGTAGAACTCATAACACTCACGGTATCATTATATATTACTACACTACCACTAACAAAATTACCGTTTGTATCGACAGCGTTTAAATTAACACTACAAACACCATGCAACGTTACATAAACCTGCTTATCAGCATCTGCTAAAATACTACTCTTAACCAGCTTATACCCCTCCGCACTTACATTATAATTTACCATAGAATTTATCGGAACCAATAACTCAAACATACCAGTTCCATTAGATTTACCCATAAACGTTTCATTCTTAACATTAACAACAATAGATGCACCAGATATTGGAACATTCAACCTAAACTCTCTCACAAGAAAAGTTAATAACACGGCAGTCCGATTAACTCTTAATGAAACAGAAGTATCACCCACTATATTAACAACCTTACTCACACTTTCATGAATATCAGAAGAAAACATCAAAGTATACTTACCAGCTAAAACAGATGTCATTACCTTACCATTTCTAACCATAAACTCTTTATGAACACTCACACCATTAAATGTTAAACCATCAATAGTAACACGACCAACATTCACAAAACCAAACTTATCCTCAATACTAATATTAAGATTATAACTCATCGGCTTAAGAACAACAAAAACAGAAACATTAGGTTGTTCCCACGTTACATTAACACTAACAACAACTGACTGCAAATAAGCCCCACTGACCTCCAAATGATAAATACCCGGCCGAGGCAACAAAATTGTTGCACTTCCATTTATAGAACTAACAGTACCAAGCTCTCTTACTACAATACTTCCCACAACAGGACGCATATCGGAAGTCACAGCAGTCACACTAACACTAAACCCTCCCAAAAACGTCGGATTAGGTACTACAAAAACACCATCAGACCTCAAATATGCCAACATCACATCAGAACCAGCAACCATAATAGGTGAAGCACGAAGTTTCAAAGTAACCCACACATTACCCGACAAATCCCTAAGCAAAAGCAAACTCGAATTAAACGGAACATTAATTAAATATGAACCAGCTGGAACCAACATATCACCTAACGGTGCTGACATCAAAACAGTATTATTACCGGCAATACCATATACAAAAATACCATTACTAGTTCCAATACCAACCACAGACAATCTAGAATCCATAAAACTTACATCACCAGGAATTGCAGGACTCTCACCAGCATCCATAACCCACAACAATCTAGCATCAGAATACGGTAACCTCACACTTGTTACGCCATTAAACCTAGAAAGAACATAAAGAATACTACCATTATTATCCCTAAAAAGAACACCATGAAAACTGCCATCACTAACCAAACCATTAACAGAACTATAACCGGTCTTATAACTAACAAACTCCCTAAGTGACAAACAATCAAAAACATGTATCACAACAGTATTTCCCTCAAGCACATATAGTACAATATTACCAGAAACAACCTGAGCACCTTCCAAAAAACCAAATATCTTAACATCCAAATACCTTAAAGATCCATTAAGTAAATTAATCACACCAACAATACTACTATTTTTAGACCAAACCACAGCATATTCACTATCTAAATCAAAACCACTAATATCAGGAAAACGAACAGAAACAATAAAACGTCCCTCAACACTAAACACATAGAAATCCCTAACACCCCAAACAACCAAATAACCATTAATAATCCTCACATAATTCACACCAAATACAGTCCCACTCCATACATGCACTAAACTACTATTAATATACTTATACACATTTACAACACCACCAGAAAGCACAACCAAATAATTCTTCCACACATCCACAACATTACCAGAAGGCAACACAACCTTAGAAACACGTTCCTCATCAGACACAACATAACTCATAAACGGTTGACCGACAGACCTTATAACAGAAACATCATCCAATACAAAAGAACGCATTACAACCCTATAACTAATAAAACCAGGTGACATAACAGCAACAACTCCTTCAGCATTAAGAAAAACACCCATAGCTTTAAACCAAATACTACTCGGCACGGGAACCTTAAACTCAACATCATAACCACTAAAATTAAATGCAAGATCAACATCAGAATGTTTAACCCTCATAACACCTTGAACCATAACAGGATTACCATACCTATCTACAAAACTCAACCTAACAACAGCAACAGGAGACTTAGTAACATAATCTACAAACACAACACCATCCAAATAAAAAACAAAATAAAGCATATCATACTCATGAGTCACACCAACCAAAACCGCCCTTCTAACACTCACTAACTTATCAACAACACCACTAAACACATCAACAACACCGAACTCCGCAACCTTAGAACCATCAACCTCATAACCAAATCCAATCATATTATCAACCTCATCTATATCAACCGCAGACACAGACACGAAACTCTTAACAAGCCTACCATCCAAAGAATAGAGAAAAACTACATTACCAGCCTTAATCAACATAAATCTATTAGTAAATTCCAATAAATCCGTCGGTGAATCAACAAAAAGCTCAAAATCAAACTCACCACTAGAATTAACAACGTGAACCATCCTATAAGACAAGCTTTGATTAAGAACAGGCGCATAAGTAAAAACAAAAACCTTCCAACCCCTAGCAACCTCAATAAACGGATAACTGCCCAAAAACTTTACAACATTATTACCTAAAACAGAAATATGAAAACCAGCAATACCAGTCATTCCAATTGAATCAACAACACGAATCACAGTACCATTCTGCAACCTAACACGCGCACTTCCATTAACAATCAAAGGAACAGCAATATTGACGGCAACATGAACAGAATTATTAACAATACCAACACCAACAACATTAACCTTAAGAATACTCCTAGCCTCATCACTAGTAGCAGAAACAGGAATAGGAACCCTATAACTAACATTCGCACCCAAAACATTTCCATTTAACGAACGAGCAACATACGACACCCATACATCCCATACAGTAGAATGAAATGAACCATTCAAAACATAAATCAAACGTGGCGAAACAACAGAAGAATTTAACAAACTATAAACATAACTCCACACATCATACACATTAGGATAAACATAACCAGGACCACTAAACACATAAACAGTCGAATTATCCCAAACAACTAAAGACCCATCAAACAAAACCTCAACACCAGACAACCTATTCACAGAAAACCTACCAACATTAACCAAACTACTATTCCATAAAACCACACTCCTCCCATCAAACAAACCAAAAAAGCCAGAAACTCTAAAAAACTTCACAGGACCAACCAAACCTAAACCAGCCAAACTACCTAAAACCCTCTCTTCACCACTACCAACTCTAACAGCAACAACAGAATTATTCCTCAAACCAATAAACCAACCATTAAACACACCAAAACCACCATCAAAACCTGAAAAACTCCTCTCACCAATAACAGAATAACCAGAAACACCCTCACCCAACACCAGCGGATACAAAAACATACCAAAAAACAAAACAACAATCAACAATACCATTAAAACCTTAGCATTCATAGTATAATTATATCACAAACAAAATATTTAAACTTAACCAAAATAACGCCCAAACATAACAACTCAAAAAGAACACCATAAAATTTTACCTTTAAAAACCCTAAAAATAGCATACACTATATATCCAAAGCTTTATAACAAATATATGTTAAATTACTATAAATGCTAAAACTTTACATAAAAACGCAATCTTTACTCAAAAATCACACAAATAAACTAACAAACATTAAGAACCACCATAAACGTACAGAAAACACTAAAACATAAAAAAACCCATAAAATTCACAAAATCTCACATCAACCATACTTAAGTCATCATTTCCTTTAATCCATGATTTACGAATATGAATAAAAATAATGAGCGCTCGCATTATCATGTTTAACCTATTACTGATTTTAATCTATCATATATTCTCTTATACATGTATATTGCTATTGCGACACTAATAACAGTCATAAACACAAAGAGAAGAACAAAATAACCTATAAATTGCGAAATAGCAGGATTAATAGCACTCTCAAACATCACGTACTCCATTAATAACATTCCAAAACCCATTATAAATCCTACTGCAAGTATTATCTCAAAAACCATATTAACCATGATACTTCTCTGATCCCTAGATAATTCTCTCAAATGCATCATGAAAGCTGGCAAATTTATTAAATAAGGATACTTATTAATCAACTTAAACCTAAAGAGCGTAACTACAATTATAACTATCGGAGCAATCATAAAACCTAAAGATGTATAGACTAGTAAAATCTTATCCCCATAAGAAGTTGGATTACCACTCACATCATAATGTACAGGTACACGATCCGGAAGAATAAAATAATACCCCACAGCCATTAGCACAATTGTAAAAAGAACTAAGAAATTAAGCATAAGCAGTAGCTTACCTATTCTCGAAAAAGGTCTAACCTCTAAATCATAAGACACAGTATATCACTATTATATAGCTAAATAATTCTTAAAAACCTAACGCTCATTCTATTTATAAAAGCATATACAACAAAACACAATAATAGAATAAATAACCTCTCTAAAAGTTTAATCCTCTCCTTATCATAAAACACTAATAATCTTAAGTTATTCAGATATTATCATTAAAACAATTCCAATTACTAAAATCCTTTATCTATAACCATTTTCCTAAACCTCTTGGGTTTTGTTTTTTACGAGTGTTGTTTTGTGTGTTGTCGTGTGTTATCCTGTTATGAGTGGGTATGTTGTTAGGAGTATTGCTGTCATGATTGTAGTGTGTATTAGTCCTGCTTTGGTTGTTCCCTCTGTTATTTTGCCTATTACGAGTCCTCCGAAGATTGCTTGTATTAGTGATGTATAGAAGAATATGGCATAGTAGAAGTTTGGGTTTATGAGTGCTAGGAATCCTGTTGTTGGGGTTTTTGTTAGTGTGAGTATGAATTGGTTTACTGTGATGTATGCTATAAAGAGGTAAATTATGAAGCTGAGGTATATTATGAATGTGTATGGTCTGAGTTCTGTGCGTTTTTCTTCATTAAATAATAGTAGTTCTTTGTATAATTTGGCTGCTGTGTTTAGGGTTTCTGTTATGTTGCCTCCGCTTTTGAGTGCTTGTTTTATGATTTCTGTGAAGTGTGTGGAGTATTTGCTTTCGAGTTTTTTGGTTGTGATGTTTAGTGCTTCATCTATGTTTAGTCCTAGTTTGATTTTGGTGAGTGTGAACGTTAGTGTGTCTCTGAGTGGTGTTTTGCTGAGTGTTGCTGATCTTTCTATGGATTCTATGATTGTTAGTCCGGCTTTTGTGCCTTCTGCGAGTTCTGAGAGTATTAGTGGGATCTCTCTGTCTATTGCGTGTATTCTTCTTTGTCTTAGTAGGTTGATTATTGATGGTGGTGTAATCATTATGAGTATTCCAAGTCCTATTGTTAGGTATACCCATTTGTTTGTGGGTATGCCGTTAATGAGATTGAGTTCTTTGGTGAGTAGTGTGTATAAGATTATGATTGTTCCTATAATTGTAGATGTGGTTGAGAGTATTAGGTATTTCTTTTTTGTGTATCTTGTGATTGTTTTTAGTGTTATGTTTTTCATGTTTTATACCTCTGAGAGCATTGTGTCTGCGATTATGATTATTGCTATTGCGCCTAGTGGTATTATTATGAAGAGTAGTATTGTGATGAGTAATAGTGGTGGTATTCCTGCTATTGTGCCGCCGAGCATTAGCATTAGGGATAGCATTATGATTAGGATTGAGGGGAAGACTATCATAAGTGATACGTATAGTTCTCCGATAATGCCGAGTGAACTTGTGAGTCGTTTTAAGCGGTCTCTTTTTTCTTCTAGTAATCTTGTTGTTTCGCTGAGTAGGTAGGAGTGTATGTCACCGCTTGTTAGTGCTACGCTAGCTAGACCGTCTAGGAATAATGAGAATCTTATTGATGGTGTTGTGTCTCTTATTTCTTTGAGTGCGGAGATTGTATCCATTCCTAGCATGAATCTGTTTCTGAGGAATCTAAGGAATAGTGTATATAGGGGTTTTGTAGTGGTGATTTTTGTTACTGTTTCTATGGTTTTGTCAATGCTGACACCTGAGGCAGTTATGGCTGTCATGAGTGTTGCTGTTTCTAGGAATTTTGAGTTGATTGCTCTGCTATCTGAGTTCATTTTGTAAATGGGGTAATAATAAGTGATAGCTATTGTAGTGCCGAATGCTGTTGAGGCTAGTATGAGTGAAAGTGGTATTGCATAATATTTGTAAAGTATGAAGTGTATTGGGAGTGAGATTGTGAATGTTATGATGAAGACTATGAGTGCAATGAATAACATTTGGCTGATGTATACGTTGAAGTATAGTGGAATTCCGGATTTTGAGTATGCGAGTTTTTCGTAGTATTTGAGTTTTTCTGAGAGAGGGTCTGTTATGTTTTTCATTAGTTTGTAGCTGAAGTATGCAAGGTTGTGTTTTGTTTTCACTATGGTCACCTATAATGTTAGTGTTTTTAGGTTGAGGCGTACGTGTTCCATGATTAGGTCAGGTTTTGTGTAATATGTTCTTATTACTTTTGCGACATCTTCTTTTTTTCTTAGGTTATTATTTGCCATCCATTCGATTATGCTGGCTCTTTTTCTTATTTCTTCGAATAATATTGAGGAGTCTATTTGTAGGAATTTGGCTATTTTTTCTATTATAACGCTTTTGTTTGTGAATATAATGGTATCGTCTCTCATGTTGTATTTGAAGGCTTGGTTGAGAATGGCTTCATTTTTTTCGCTTATTCCTTCAATTTCTTCTACGTCTAAGACTCTTCTTATGATTGTATCGCCGCGTTTTAGTCTGCCCATGAGTACGAGTGAATTAATCATGGGAATTAGTTGAGGGGGGATCTCCATGGGTTTAGAGAGTAGTCTTTTAATTACCGAATCAATGTTATCTGCGTGGATTGTGCAGAGTCCACCGTGTCCAACTGCTATGGCTTGAAAGAATGTGTATGCTTCTTCACCTCTGACTTCGCCAACAACTATATAATCGGGTCTCATTCTCAAGGAGGCTTTAAGGAGGTCAAAGAGTGCAACTTCTTGAACGCCTGTTTGGTATGCAGGCCTGATGACGAGTGAGACCCAATTTTCGTGGACCAGGTTTAGTTCGGGTGTTTCTTCTATGGTGACTATTTTCATTTCGGGACGAACAAAGGAGAGTAATGTGTTTAGTAGTGTGGTTTTACCTGAGGCCATAGCACCAGCTATGAAGATTGGTCGTTTGTGTTCTATGAGAAGCCAAAAGTAGCCTGCTAGTTCTGGAGAGATTGTGCCCGATTTTACGAGATCAATGATTGTGAGTGGTTCGACGAAGAATTTTCTGATCGTGAAGGATGGTCCTTTTCTGGAGACGTCGCTTAGTAGTGCATGGAGTCTGAAACCTTCTGGGAGCATGCCTTCGGCGACTGGTCTTGCGACTGAGATTTGTTGTCCTGATATGCTGACTAATCTTACAACATATGATTCTAGTTCGTCAATGGTTTTGAAGATAATGTTGGTTGGCATGGATTCGTAATTTCTGTGCCATACGTAAACTGGAATGTTGGTGCCGTCGCAGCTTATGTCTTCTACCATTTCATCATTTATTATAACATCTAACTTGCCATAACCGATGGAGTCTCTGATAATGTAATAAATGATTTTGTTTAGTCTGTCTTTGCTGAGGTTGAGTTTATAGGTTTTTGCTATTTCTCTGGTTCTTTTCTTTAGGTATGTTTCGATTGATTTTCTGTCTTTAAGCATGTCTAGGGGGACGTTAACGTCTTCGTTTCTAATAATTTCGCGGATAAAGTTGAGTGCTTTTGTTTCTTCTTCATCTAGCATTGGTTCGATAACATAGTATATGAGTTTGCCTGTTTCTTTTTCTATCATAATACCGACATGTGCGTAAGGTTTTTTGATGCTGTAGAAGTCTTTCATGACTAGATTTTCGGGGAGTGTTTTTTCTATGCTTTCTTTAGTGGGTAGTGTGGTAATTTTTTCTTCTTTTGGTCTTTTGCGGATTTTAAGAATTTTGAATATGCTAGCCATACTAGCCTCCTCTATTCTAATTATATAATCAAAAGACTTTATAAATGTATTTAGAATAGTGAATAATTGTATTTGGATTGAAATAAAAAATGAAAAAAGTTAAATTTTTTCGAAGTATTCAATGTCGTTTATGTTTCCTTTTCTTTCATTTTCAGGCTTTAATTTCGCTCTAACTTTTATACCAATTTTGAGTTCATTTGTATTGATTTTTAGTTTGTGTATTAATCCTCCTTTAATATTATCGAATGATATGAATGCTACTACTATTGGTGGGGATATTGGTTTATTATCTTTATCGACGTGTAAGATTGTATATGTTTCTACAATCCCTACTGGTTCTATTTCAACATACTCTTTAATTTCACTAAAACAATTTTCGCAAAATGTTTTGGGAGGTATGTATTTATTTCCACACTTGTCACATTTTGAAGCTACTAAAAGACCTTTATCTTTAAGAGTTTTGAAGAATCGTTCTCCTGCTTCTCCAACAGTATAAATGTAGCCACCTATTTCCATATCACCAAACCATTGTATCACTTCATTAGGTCTAATGATTTTTTCTGAGCTCATAAACCTCACTCCTTAACTGGTTCAAAATATTCTATATCAGTAATACTCCCATTTCTTTGTTCTTTTGGTTTCCATACAGCCTTTACTTTCATTCCAAAGGCGCTCCTGTTAATAACGTCCTCAGGTTTTATATTTAATCTATGGAAAATTCCTGAACCTGGAGCATCTTCAAATTCTATTACACCTACAACTTCTGGCTTTTCTAATCTAGCCCTATCCGCAGATATGTAACTTACTACGGCTGTTGTAATTCTACCTATATCTCTTACATAAATCCATTCATCAGTTGGTCTGAAACATACTTCACAATACATTCTAGGAGGTATGAGTATCCGACCACATTTGTTACATTTTCTCCCAATTATTCTACCTTCTTTTAGTTCGAGTAGAAATCTGCTCATTGCTGTTCCTGCAGACCATGAATATTTTGCAGATGGTTTATCTTCTATTAATATTACTCGCTTGAGATCATCTTCCTTTAGTCCATGACCATATAATTTGATCTCTTTTGTCATTTTACCCACCTCTCATTATAATAACAGTACCAACTTGCATCAAATCACCCCATGCTTGAGCTAAACCTGTATATACAGGCTTTTTTACCTGTCTCTTTCCTGCTTCATATCTTAGTTGCCAAAATATTTCAGCAACTTTCATTAAACCAGCAGCTGCTATGGGATTACCAACGCCTAATAATCCACCACTGGGGTTTATTGGAAGGTCGCCATCTCTTTGTGTTATACCCTCTTTAGTTAGGATTGGAGCTTCACCTTTTCTAGCTAGCATTAATCCCTCCATGTGGTGAAGTTCTTTATAATCAAATGGATCATAAACTTCAGCAACATCTATTTCTTTTCTAGGGTTTTCAATATTAGCCATTTTATATGCCATTCTAGCAGCCACCTCTAAATACTTAGGATATGAAAGATCTCTATTGGTCCAATGTGTTGAATCAAGAGCCCATCCAACACCCTCAACCCAGACTGGGCTATCAGTAAGTCTACGCGCAATCTTTTCAGATACCATGACTATTGCTGCAGCACCATCACTGACTGGGCTTATATCAAGTCTTTGAACAGGCCAAACTAAAATCTCACTCTTTAGTACATCATCTACAGTAATCTTGCCGGCAGCTTGTGCAGCTGGATGATCAAGAGCATTAGCCTTATTCTTTACACTAACTAGTGCCACATCTTCTTTCTTTATATTATATCTGTACATATAACGATGCATTTCCATTGCAAAAATCCAAATTAAATTAAGACCTAAAGGTCTTTCAATTATTGGATCCCAAATATGCTTAAATACATACTGAGGATGAGGTTGTGCAGGACTCATTTTTTCTTCGGCAACAGCAATAACTACATCAAATAAACCAGACGCTACATGCCACCAACCTGCGATAGGAGTAAACACACCAGTTCCACCACCCACATAAACTCTCATAGTTGGTTTTCCAATACCACCAGAACCATCACTTAAGTATTCTCCTTTCATATGGACGCCATCAAATGCATCAGGTGCTGATCCTATTACTACAGCTTCAACATCTTTTATATCAAGACCAGCACTTTCTAAAGCCATTTTTACAGCTCCCCATGCAAGCTCTTTAGGAGTATCTAACATACGTCTTCTAAATAGTGTAAGACCAGCACCAACAATAGCGACTCGATTCTTAATATTAAGATTTGTTTTCATAGAATCACCTCTTAATTATCAATAGTTAACACAGCCACAGCACCTGTTGTAGTAGGAATTCCTCTCCAAGATTGTATAACAATCTTCTTTGCAGAGATTTGTCTACCTACTGCTTCGTTTCTTAATTGATAAACTCCTTCAAGTACTGCAACTAATCCAGATGCTTCTAGTGCCCAACCAACGCCTAATTCACCACCATGAGGATTAACGGGTAAAGAACCTTTAATGTTAAATTCTCCATCTTCAAGTAATCTTAACACATTCTTACCTCCTGTTAATCTGAGCGCTTCTATATGTTCTAATTCTTTATAGCTAATTTTATCATCAACAATTGCCATATCAAATTCTCTTGCTGGATTCTTAATATCAGCCAGTTTATAAGCCATGTTAGCTGCAATTCTTGCATATGCGGCATTACCCCAATCCCTATTTTCTATACTGGGATTTTCAGTAGCCCATCCAATACCATCAATCCATACGATTCTATCGGTAAACTTTTTAGCTATATCGCTACGTGCAAGTACTACAACAATGCTTACATCAATGGGTTGAGCAATGTCGAGAGGGTTTAATGGTTCTATTATAGGTTTTAGTTTATTAACATCTTCAGTAGTAATTTTAGAAGCATAGCTAGCTAAAGGGTTTTTAAGCGCATTTGTTTTATTTTTTTCTACGATTAGAGAGAGATGATATCTAGAACCACCAATTTTATGCAAATACTTAGTGGCTTCTAAACCTGCAAGAAAATATGGATTTAGGTTCAATGGTCTATTGTAAATTGGATCATATGCAAAATTAATAATATCGTTAAGTGTAATAATCTCACTAGCTTTGCTATGAGCTTCAACAACTACGATGTCAAATAATCCAGTACGTATCTTCATATATGCGGATGCTAATCCAATTAATCCATCACTAGTGATTGTATAAACTGGTTTGTATACTCCGCCGAGTTGATCTGGTGTAAATTCATCGAAAATGCTAATTCCAGACCAGAAATCTTCTTCACATGTTACAAAAGCATCAACAGTTTTTCTTGGATCATCAATTCCTGCATCAGCATATGCTCTGGATGCAGCTTCAAACATCATTTCTCTGAAAGAAACTTCGGGGGTTGTTGGTTTGAAACCATAATAACCAATACCTATTATACCAACATCATGCAGTTTTAGTCACCTCAAATTAAAGCTGTTTGTTAATACAAATAAACTTTATCTAAAAATACAGAATGTACATCGTTAAATTGCGTTTAATGTATTCATTATTTCTTTTGCAGCTTTCTTCCTACCATCATTTACTAACGGTTCTCTACGTTTTCCGATCATAGTCTCAACCAGATTTCTTATGTTATAAAGATCTTCATACGAGAAACCAAGTTTAGCCGCATTGTATTCCTGTTCAAAATGATTTTTAATGGGTATAGTGATTATTGGAGTGCCGTAAACTAACGCTTCATCAATTGTACTTTTCCCAGCTAATGAAATAACAAGGTCTGCTGCCGCAATATACTCGTGAAGATCTTTTACAAAATCTCTCACAATAAACCTGCCATCATGCTTAATTCTGTTACTAAAGCTTCCCACAACAAAAAATTTATAATCGCTCTTAAGTAATGAGACCTCATTAATAATCTTTGAGATAATATGTTTTCCAAGATTACTGCCACCACCGGTTATTACAATTAGTTTTTCATGATCAGCTATGTTAAGTTCCTTCCTAATATCATTTCTATTACGTTTAACGTCACGTACAATAGGCCCAACATAAACTATATTATCATTAGAATAATCATGATCAGATTTAAAATCAGGTATAATAACTTTTAAAGAATTTAATATTTTTTCTTGCATCCATTTATTTATCTTCTCTTCAAAAAATCCGGCTATTCTTGTTTTAGCAAAAGCTACACCTAATTGATCGGTAATAAGTATTGTAGGTATGTTGAGTTTCTGAGCATTACCAAGTATAATAAAATCTTCATCAGAAACTACTAATTTCATATTTAATTCT
>Ga0272445_1002150_pt1 | contig 13977 bp, 12 predicted proteins | sample YNPCB0031_FD_194404 | JGI IMG/M metagenome (GOLD analysis project Ga0272445, IMG submission 194404) | Hot spring sediment microbial communities from Yellowstone National Park, WY, United States - YNP-CB-003-1 | ecosystem: Environmental > Aquatic > Thermal springs > Hot (42-90C) > Sediment... | reverse complement strand
TAGGTGATGCATCTAAAAAGAGAATTGAAAGATGAGGATAGGCTATCGCAGATAGTGGATTCGATCGGATGCATCTAAAAAGAGAATTGAAAGAGGTAGATAGATAGATGGAGGAGCTACATCCCCCAAGCTCTAGAGAAACTCCGATGCATCTAAAAAGAGAATTGAAAGGCTGGTGTAAGCATCTCGCCTATACGGCCCATGATGTAGAGATGCATCTAAAAAGAGAATTGAAAGTGGATTTGTAGTCGAGTAGCGTTCCGAAGGATCGTGGCTGATGCATCTAAAAAGAGAATTGAAAGGCCTTGCCGAGTTGCCGCAAGGCTTCGTGCGGGTAATGATCGATGCATCTAAAAAGAGAATTGAAAGCGTTGCTGATATCTGTCGATGTGCTGAGCGGTGCGGCGTTCCGATGCATCTAAAAAGAGAATTGAAAGTGATATCATCGACCAGCGGTCTCAAGTCTATGTATCTAGCCGATGCATCTAAAAAGAGAATTGAAAGTGACGACAGGGAACCTGGACGGGTCGTTGGGCGTCTGAAGATGCATCTAAAAAGAGAATTGAAAGATACTTCTACACCATTTCTAGATGATTCTTTAGATTCAACGATGCATGATGCATCTAAAAAGAGAATTGAAAGATAGAGTCTTGGAGAAGTCATAGTAGAACACTCTGAAGGTGATGCATCTAAAAAGAGAATTGAAAGACAGGTACGCGATCACGGCTAGGGCTATCACCGTGACCGCGATGCATCTAAAAAGAGAATTGAAAGCTGAGGGCGTCTCTGACAAGCTCGCTTAACGTTGTGTGCGATGCATCTAAAAAGAGAATTGAAAGACGAGATATACTTCAGGGCCAGCCCGCCGCCTACAGGCCCCATGGTGGTCGATGCATCTAAAAAGAGAATTGAAAGTGGAGCTCCCCCACCCTCTCCTCCAGCTTCTCGTCCGTCACGATGCATCTAAAAAGAGAATTGAAAGCAGGCAATCAGGTGAGGGGTAGGCTCCGCAGGCTTCTCGCAGATGCATCTAAAAAGAGAATTGAAAGTTATTTATCGCCGCATTCTTCCACACATCGTTATTCAACGATGCATCTAAAAAGAGAATTGAAAGCGTCAGCTGGTCGTACCGCTTCAATACTATCCTCTGCTGCTGATGCATCTAAAAAGAGAATTGAAAGTTTCCGAACACCCTCTCGAGCAGATCAGACACGCACACCGATGCATCTAAAAAGAGAATTGAAAGAAGCAGTAGCTCTGTATCTGAGTCCCCACATGCTACGGGTATTAGATGCATCTAAAAAGAGAATTGAAAGCCGCTATCCGTACCGCTACCGTAGTGGACGGTTACCCTTGATGCATCTAAAAAGAGAATTGAAAGTCTCGAACATCAGTCTATCCAGGAATTCGTGTATCTCTGCTGATGCATCTAAAAAGAGAATTGAAAGGAGGTGATCGAGGTGGAGGTAACCCAAACCCGATCCAGATGGATGCATCTAAAAAGAGAATTGAAAGGGCTGACCCTAGGCGTCCGCGGAGCCGGCAAGTCGAGCTTCGATGCATCTAAAAAGAGAATTGAAAGATCGGCTCGGCATCGGTTCTAATAACATCATTAAATGATGCATCTAAAAAGAGAATTGAAAGTATCCTCAGCCCCCTGTAGGCCTCCCTGTATATGCGCTCAGATGCATCTAAAAAGAGAATTGAAAGACTGCTCTATCAGCCTTCCGTCATAGAGAGATCGAAACAGGATGCATCTAAAAAGAGAATTGAAAGAGGAAGGAGACGTTCACATACGAGGAGCTGGCTGCCAAGTTCGGATGCATCTAAAAAGAGAATTGAAAGGGGTTTTCTACAGCGACGGGACGAACATGGTTTACAGGACGATGCATCTAAAAAGAGAATTGAAAGGGGAGACGATAGCGGATACGCTAGGGGGTAGGGCTAAGGATGCATCTAAAAAGAGAATTGAAAGACGCGTCAAGTACGACAACCTAGATGTAATCTTGGTTCAGACGATGCATCTAAAAAGAGAATTGAAAGGATTAAAGAAGGCTGTATATGCATTCTTGAAGCTCATTGATGCATCTAAAAAGAGAATTGAAAGAGGAACGGCGGCATCAAGGCTCGCGGCTTAAACTCATCTGAGACTTGATGCATCTAAAAAGAGAATTGAAAGCTAGGTTTAGGCTTGAGAATGTTTCAAGCGTGGCTGTGATGCATCTAAAAAGAGAATTGAAAGTTCACCATGGCTACTCCACCGGCTCATAGAACAGTTTAACGATGCATCTAAAAAGAGAATTGAAAGAGGTACTATCAAATTTTCACCGATGAAGACTTTAATATTGATGCATCTAAAAAGAGAATTGAAAGGGCGTAACCCCAAAATAGTCTGCTCGTTCATTCCTCTTCTGATGCATCTAAAAAGAGAATTGAAAGTGCTTCAACGCAGCGAGAATGACTTGGCTTATGATTTCCTCGATGCATCTAAAAAGAGAATTGAAAGAGCTGTTGTTAAACGTTTTACCAACGCTTGATGTCCGCAGATGCATCTAAAAAGAGAATTGAAAGACGTACGTCTTCACGAAACCCTCCCTCTCGGAGGCTAGGAGATGCATCTAAAAAGAGAATTGAAAGATGGTACAGCTAGACTTCCAGCTATAGGCTTAGGTGCACCGATGCATCTAAAAAGAGAATTGAAAGGAGAGTATGTCTTCCATCTCTACTTCTCCCTCCAGCACTAGATGCATCTAAAAAGAGAATTGAAAGGTGTAGCGGATCTAGTGTTCAAGGGGCCGGATGCAGCTGTCGATGCATCTAAAAAGAGAATTGAAAGCGTAACTGTGATAGATATAATATAGGCTAAACTATAAGTTGATGCATCTAAAAAGAGAATTGAAAGATAACCCTGATGACCAAGTACCCTGGGTTAGAATTGTTATCGATGCATCTAAAAAGAGAATTGAAAGTCGATAACGCAATCCTTAAGATCTCTAACACTATCATGATGCATCTAAAAAGAGAATTGAAAGATGATATAACCGGGACGCTTATCAAAGACGCTAGAAGCGGATGCATCTAAAAAGAGAATTGAAAGGGCTGGCTGTTCGTTCAATGGAACAACAAAGGGGCTGTGGATGCATCTAAAAAGAGAATTGAAAGATGGATGTGTATACGTGTTTTTTCGTGTTTTGACAGAGTCGATGCATCTAAAAAGAGAATTGAAAGGTGTGGTTTTCCATGCCTTTTTCATCATACCTGGTTTGATGCATCTAAAAAGAGAATTGAAAATCTACTACTAGCGTTACCAGGCTCAGCATTATGAATATTAAGAATCTAAAGGAAGAATTGAAGAGATTTGAATTCAAAAACTTAAAACTGATTGGCGATTTTGCTTTGCCCGAGATCCGTAAGCCTATATCTATCACCTGCCTTCTCCACAAGTCTAAGATCAATTAACTTTTTCAGCCTTCTCCAAGCTGAGGATTTGCTTAGCCCGACCGTTAGATAGACTTCACTAAATTTCCTCGGGGATTGAGCGAGCACTCCGAGGATTCTTATATCTTCATGGTCAAGCTCTATGTTTGCCATCATCATGAGAGGGAAGACGGCTAATGTCGAAGAGTCTTCGCTTTCCACTTCGACCTCTACGTCGATAGCACCACAACTGAGAAAGCCTGCGAGTACTTCAAGAATCACTATCCTCTGCCCTCCGCTAAGGTTGAGAACAACTTTCTCACCGCTTCTGAGAAGGTTCAGGGCGAGTTTCCTTATGAGTGAGACTGCCTTTGGGAATTCCCTGACTGGAATCTTAAACCTCTCGACGGATACCTCTGGAATGGACTTGAAGACAACCTGTCGGAGCGTCGAGAAGGCCTTCTCCGCTCTTGGATCCTCATCCTCTGGCACCACAAATATCACCTTATCGCCAACCCTAAGCCCCCTGCGAAAGATCGCCCTCAGCGCGAACTTTTCATCGAAGCCTAACGTCATCACAAGTATCATTTCTGACCAATTTAATGAAACTACCCGTATATAAGTTTTAATTCTATGAGAATAGTTTCGCATTCAGTAAAACTTATATCTAAGTCTTTAGATAAAATCATAGGATTCGAGACATGAGCCTCAACCTTCGGAAGTATCATGATATTGCTGTCGCTCTTGCATCCATCGGCTTGTACACAGGAAGCTATTCGATTATTGATAGAATAGCTAATGCTTTAGGCCCGGAGAGTGTCATAAGGGCAGTCTACGAGAATGGAAGAATTCTCGAAAGTGCACTCAGAGCTGGAAAAACCGGTAGCGACGAATGGATTAGAACTTCCGAGGATCGTATTTTGATAAAGCGGAGGGATGAGCCTGAGCCATACGCGATCAGGGGTTCTCTTCCAAGCGACAGCATTCTGAGGGAGTTCCTCGAGGAGTCAAGCAGGGATATAACCCTAGCTAGGGCAGTCGCAAGCTACGCTATGCAACTTATCGCTTCATCAATGTCTAGGAGGCTGGAGGGGGTGAGCGCGTAATGTTTGTGAGCATTTCCTTCAGATTGTTGGTAAACCTTGAGAGCCTTAACAGCGTCGAGTCGATCGGCAACCTAGTCAGGCATAGGACGGCACCGATAGTCGTTCCGACGGAGAACGGCTACGTCATAAGATTTGTCCCAGCGATCTCAGGGGAATCTCTAGCACATGCATACCAAATGAGCCTCGTCGATGAAGCTAAGAGACTTCATCTTCCTTTGAGTGAAGAAAGCGAGAGAGGTGAGTTCCTGAAGTTCGCTGACGATAGTCTACTCGAGAAGTACGGGATTACGATACCGAAAAGTGAGAGTCAGATAAGGAGGGCTGAGGTGCAGGTGCTCTTGAGGGATGTCGCCTGTGATATCGGAGGATTCTTGTATGCAGGGGAATTCCCGATAAAAAGAACGTCTCTCTTCCAAGTCGGCTACATGATACCAGCGTTAAAGGATATAGGAGCAACAGCCCTCGAGACACAGTTTCACGTGAGACATGCACCATCTTCTATGAAGCAGTATCAAGCACCGTATAACGTCGAGGTTGGATCAGCAGTTTATACGTTCACGTTTGCGATGTCCTTCGATTACATTGCGAAGCCCATGACGGCCTTCGGCGAGAGGAATGAAGCGGATGAAAAAGAGCTGACGAAGCAGAGGGATGCAAGAATTAAAGCTGCGACAGCCGCTCTCGCCTCTTTCATAACGCTCCTGCCGTTTGGTGCAAAGAAGAGTAGGTTCATGCCAAACTTAGAATATCTCTCTGCTACGGCCGCCTGTTGCGAGGGGGCGAGCTTCCTAACCTCTCCAGGAAACGGTAGGGGGTTCGTTAAGGAAACGGTCGAGAGAGCAAAGGAATTCACCGATCTGATGGAGAAGATCAAAGGTAGCAGACTAGAGTTGAAGCTAGTATCGTTAGATAGGGAAGGAGCGGCTGAAGGCCTTGACGGCATCGAAGTCGTGAAGAATCCGGAGGCGTTCGCAAGAAAAATCGTGGAAATAATCGAAGAAACGGCAAGATAGAGAAGAAATGATCCTAGGACTGACCGTCGAGGCTGAGTACCACTGGGGTTACTGGATAAGAGCCCCATTCTCTAGCAAACTTCAATTATCCTTTCCACTACCCCCACCGACGACACTATTAGGAGCGGTGGCGAGCGGCTTAGTTAAGGAAGGATTACTGAGAGAACCGAATGGAAAGAAGCTATCTGGTGAAATGTTCATCGTAAGTGTGAAGCCTGGTAGAAAGGAAAAAGTGGATCTTAGGAGCTCAGCATATCTGCTTGACGATGCACTCATTGCGGCATCTGCCGCTCTCTCTGATGGAGGACGCGCGTTCATGATGGAGGATGCCAACAAGTACGTAACTTTGCTTTTCCAAGCGAAAATCCAGGAGAAGGTCGATGAGAAGATAATTCCAAGAAGGTACTTGCCAAAGTATAGAACTGGAGCAATTTGCTGCGGGAAGATATACTACCCATCCGGTCTGATCGACGCAGCATATCTCTTCGACCTCGCAAAGCTCGAGAATGTAGTCGATGGAGACCCAACCTACGCTTTGGAGGTAGCCGCCTGGAATATCAGCAGAATCGGCAGCAAGGAGTCGCTCACAACTATCAAGAGAGTATCCTGCATAGAGTTGAGCAAATCCGATATCGGGAGAGGAATTGTGGAGACAAGGTTCTACTTCCCTTCAAGAGCAGGAAGAATTCTAGAAGGATCGTTTTACACAGAGGTCTTCTGGAGGAGAGGGTGGGGGAGACTTGACCCACCAATCTTCGAGGAATACGTAATCCCGGGATCGAGAAGCCCGATATCGACTTCTGAAATAACCGTAGAGGCAGAGGCTTACGTCGACTTAGGCGGCGGCATCACGTTGGTCTTTCCAACTCTTGGAGGGTGAAATCTTTTGGAGGGACCGAGCACCTTCCAAATTTACGGGAATGTTTGCAAGCTCCTCGGATGGGAGCCTCGTATACTTGTAGAGGAGGCTCTAAGAAGGTTCGATGATGGTATCAACCCGCTGATAGTGAAGCTCCCAACAGGTTATGGCAAGACTTTGATAACTCTCTGTGCTGGGCTCGCTTGCCGAGAGAACGGCGTCAATTGGCTTAGGGTCATCCACGTCCTCCCAATGAGGTCGATAGTCGACGATATCGAGCTTAGGCTAAGTAATTACATGCAGAAATTGGGTTCCGCGAAGGTTAAAGTCTACAAGCAGCATATGGGCTCGCCGATGTCTCCATTTTACTGCGGCAAAGGGATTATCGTAACAACCCTCGATACCTTCATGATGAATCTATTCAAGATTCCGGCATCCGAATTCAGAAAGCTTATAGAGCTCGGCTACTCCCATTACGATATACCGAGAGCGAATATATATTCGTCAGCGGTCGTGCTCGACGAATTCCACTTGCTATCCAATATTGGAGGTTTGGAGGATGAATTAAAGTCGCTCGCATCGTCGCTTGCAGCGATAAGAGCTCTCTGCGAAACTGGGGTACCGCTCGTAATCTCAACAGCGACACTCCCAGAAGTTCTCGTTGAAGCGATCAGAAACGTTTTAAAAAAGGCTGGGATAGAAATCGATGAACGGAACATTTTGAGATGGGGCGATTTGAAGGATGACGCTTTCGAAGGTTCAGCACGATCCAAAAGGATCTCACTCGAAATCATTAGCGAGCACGAAATCACAAAGCTACTGGAAGCAACCCCGGGGAAGAGGATACTTATCGTGATGAATAAGGTTGAGAGAGCTGTGAGGCTGTTTAGGGAAATTCATCAGATAGTCGGATCCGATCCTTCCCGAGTAATTCTTATACACGGAAGGTTACGCGAAGATATAAAAAAGGAACGTGTTGAAGGAATCGATAGCGCCCGGTTAGTTGTTGCTACCCAAGTCATCGAGGCTGGCGTAGATAAGAGCTTCGACATCCTGATAACTGATCCATGTCCCATCGACAGACTCATCCAAAGGGCCGGAAGAATCGCGAGATCCGCAGAATCGAAGGAAGGGAGCATCTACGTGACAGAGCTTGTGGATGACGGACCATACTCCGGAGTGTATAGCGAGGAGCTTACAAAAGATTCTGTTAAAGTCCTTGAAAGACTCAACGGAGAGATTTTCAGGAAGCTTGAATTCGAGGAAATACTGATCAAGGAAATGGAGCAAGTTTACAGACGCTACGTAGATCTCGATTCGATTATACCCCATACGAGGCTTCAAGTTCTAATCCAGCTCGATGAACAACCTATTCTCGGCAAGGATGAGGCAAAGGATGCTCTTATAAATCTAAAGGGGTTCACTGATTCTTTCGGGCTTATTACAGTCTTTGACGCATCTGAAATCTGTAGGAACTTCTCATATGAGTTCTGCGTCGGGGTATCCGAGGATATAGCGAAGAAGCTATTAGAGTCCAAGTGCATGGCAGTTATACGTGAAAAGCTAAAGGGGAAAGATTTCTCAGAATGTGTAGAAGAGGTCAAAGCGGACCTCGAAGGATTCAAGCTAGTTCGCCTGAAGGACAACCTGGTCAAGAAACTCCTAAGTAGTAGAGAACCATTAACCATCTCGCTCCTTAAGTATGGAATTGAAGGATTTGCTGTCGAGAGGATCGATCCCATGGAGGGGCTTGTATGGATCTAAAGCTAGGCCAACCGTATGCATATAAGGACCAGTCATTGGTAGATCACATGATAGGCTGCCTCAATAAATTGGAAAGCTTTCTGCATGCGAATCCAAATTATACACGGATAGTTTACGCAAGGCTTTTGAGTGCAGGGGTCGATACTGCTAAGCCAGAGGCTATCGAGGATATGTTAAGGTTAGGCGTGGCAGTTCACGATCTAGGAAAAGCATACATGCACTACCAAGAGAACATAGAGAGGCATGGTGGAGGATTTGAGGGGCACGAAATATTATCAGCGGTATCATGCTATAAGATATTGAAGATGTTGGAGAATCGAGAACCGCTCAAGGTTCTGCTACTCATAGCTGTGCTGAATCATCATCAAGCTTTGCGAGAAAGTATTCCGAAGCTATTAGGTGATGAGATGGATTTATCGATCGAAAAAGTGAAGCACGTAGCGAGAGCCGGGCTGTGTAATTCCGTATCAAACCTTGAGCCAATCCTAAAGGAGTTTGGGCTGACCGTAGAAGGGGTATTTGCCAAGAACTACTCAGAGTTTCAAGTATTGGTTCAGAAGCTTAGAGGACTGCTTAGATTTTTCTTATATAGGAATTTTAATGAGAATAGGAAGTGGCTGAAGCTACATGGCCTTCTGACGTTTCCGATAGTTCTCGCAGACAACTTGGATGCACATGAAAAGAGAGGTGGATCAATGGGTGATCGACTAATAATCAAGGAGCTCAGGAGGGTTGTCGAGGATGAGTAAGCCGGAGGTTCTTAGGATCAGAATACCGGAAGGCTTATTAATCCCGAAACTTTACCTATACTCATTTCTCAACCTAGTTGAAGCATCGAGGTACGAAGTTGGACAGTATATCGAACTCAAGAGTAAAGATGCTCTAGAAGCAATCATAGATGGAATCAAGACAGTAAAGGAGATTCTTGAGAAAAGGAGAAGAGAGAAACCCCTCCAGAGGTTGAGCGAGCTTCCGATGAGCGGGAATGATAAGAAGATATTCACGAAACTCTGCTTAGAGCTGAAGTGCGATTTGGATTCGATCGAGATATTCGGGGCGTATGTTGACGTACTTAAGTCTCCAAAGGTTGGAGGACTTGAGAGACTTAGGAGGGGGCTCGAGAACTTCAATATGGGGAGCGGAGGATATGCTCTCCCAAGCATTTTCAAGCTGGAACTCTACGCGTTGACGAGGGGAACCTTCTTTAAGGATGGATTCTCGATTGATCAGAAGGTCAGCTCGGACTTCCTTGTATTAATGCTCGCAGGTTATTTAGTAAGTAGAATCGGACGTACTAGGTTGGATGAGAAGAGCTGGGTGTCAGTCCACATCTTACCATTGGAGCTTGCATGGTCAAAGAATTGGTGGCTTATTTTACAACAGAGGCTATCTGGACTGTGGTATGGAATAAGACCTGTCGATGCATTGGTGTTGTATCTGCTGATAAATCTCTGGGATCTATTGAAGAGCGAGCCGCATAACTTACTGATCCTTGGAGTTACCGATCCCATGGGATCTATCCCAGCCGCCGCAAGCGTCAGTGTAAATGCTCCATTGAGGGAAGTCTATGTTCGCGCCGAAAGATTGCTCGAACATATACTCAAGGAAGAGTGGAGCAAAAATTCTTTAATGCAGCTCGTCAGAAGATCCCTTAGCATCGGCCAGCCCGGCAGGGAGATTGCGGAGAAGTTTGTTAAGCTAATTTTCCTCTCAATCCAAGACGATGCCAAGGCTCTCGAGGAGCTTTCGCTTATGAGTTCGAGACTTGAAACAAGGATCCTAGCGATAAAGCAACCAAAGGATACCGAGCGTGAGCTATTGGTAATAGCGAAGGATGCTAGAAGGATTGCGGGGCGAATTCTAGAGCACCGTTTCAGACTATTGTAGAATGTTAAAGCACGAAAGCTTTGAGGGATCATGCTGTGTAAACGCTAATGGGATAATAGTTCATTAATTCAGATCCAATATGCTTTTAAATAGCTTAATTTCTTCTTCATGCATTAAAAAAGAAGTCGAGGAGGGTATGCAGTATCGTGAGTCGGCCGTGTGATCCTATGAGCATATATGCGTATATGTGGTTTAGGAGGGGGTTCTGCCCTAGGTGTGGTGCTTACGTTAGGCTATGCTACCGATTCTGCCCTAGATGCGGTTTTAAGCTTAGATGACTATTCTTGGTTATCGTCGATCGGCTATGCAATTTTCAAGGCGTATAGATTGGGGTATAATCATCGCGTTGATCTCAGCTTTCTATGATCTCTTCGTCTGGGAGGTTGGGGGTTTGTCTATCGATATCTGCGTATACTGATGTATCCAATTGGGGGGTATAGGTGTGTGGGTTAATTATTCGAGCCGCCATATGGTTTTATCTGGTAGGTCTTCGAGTCTTACCCCTATCAGTGCGAGTCTTCTCCGTATCTCATCTGCTGTAGCGTAGTCCTTCCTCCTTCTAGCTTCGTTTCTTATATCGACTATTATCTTTAATAGTTCTTCTATGAGTCTATCTGGGGTTCTTCTCCTAGGTGGTTTATCTGGTAGTCCTAGGACTCTGAGTTTAGCCGAGAATATACTACGCGACTCCTCCAGTATGGATCTGTTTATTCTCGGTAGATCCAGAATCCTATTCACCACTCTACTCATAGCGTATAGGCGACTTAATGCTTCGGCTGTGTTGAAGTCGTCGTCCATGGATTCATCGAACTCTATCGATAGCCTCCTCAAATCCTCGAGTAGACTCCTCTCCTCCAGTGATGATGATCCTTCGTAGCTCTTCTCCGCTAACGCTTCCTCTATCCTCTCGAGTATACCTATCAACCTCCTTACGGATGCTTCTGCCTCCTCGATCTTCTCCCTCCTATAGTCTAGCTGGCTCCTATAGTGTGCCGATAGTATGAATAGCCTAACGGCTTCAGGGCTGAACTCCTGTAGCACATCCCTAACCCTAACGTAGTTACCTAGGCTTTTAGCCATCTTCTCACCGTTAACCGTTAGTAACCCTGTATGCATCCAGTACTTTACGAACGGCTTCCTACCGGTTAGAGCTTCTGCTTGAGCTATCTCATTCTCGTGGTGGGGGAATATAAGATCGATAGCCCCGCCGTGTATATCTATCTGTTCGCCTAGATACCTCATAGCCATAACCGTGCATTCGATATGCCATCCCGGGAATCCGTACCCCCATGGGCTAGCCCACCTCAACGGGTAATCCTCCCCGGCTTTCTTCCATAGAGCGAAATCCCTAGGATCCCTCTTACCCGGATGCACATCGATCCTCGCACCCGCTATCATCTCCTCAGGTTTAACCCTAGATAGCTTACCGTAATCCTGGAGCTTAGACGTATCGAAGAATACGTTACCATCAACCTCGTATGCGTAACCCTTCTCTACAAGCTTCTTAACGGCTTCTATCATATCGATGATATGACCTGTAGCCCTAGGCGAGATATCGGGTCTCCTAACACCCAGCGCATCCATATCCCTGAAGTATTCACGCATATAGAACTCTACTAGAGCCATAGGCTCTATCCTCTCCCTCATAGCTCTACCTACAACCTTATCCTCACCGGTCTCGGCTAGGTGACCTACATCGGTTATATTCTGTATGTAGAAGACCCTGTAGCCTCTATACTCGAGCCATCTAACTATAGCATCGAAGGCTACATACGTCCTAGCATGCCCTAGATGAGTCCAATCATAAACCGTGGGGCCGCATACATAGATACCTACCCAACCCTCGTGTATAGGTTCGAAAAACTCCTTAACCCTACTGAGCGTATTATATATTCTAATAACCATCAAGCTAGATGGATAGATATAGACGGAGATTTAAACGTTAAACCTATACATGGAGCCAAGCCTGGATGTAGATCAGCTTCAACCCAGCGCCTCCACCAGCCATCTATAGAACTCCTCGTTAGATCCGAAGGAGCCATATCTGTATGGTCTACCCATCATGAAGCCCTTATAGAGTATACTCCAACCCCACCAGTACCTGCTATGCAGCCTCCTAGCGAGATCGAAGGGTAGGAACTCTATCATACCATCGCTCACGGTTATAGGCTCCCAATCCAGTATAGCAACCCTATCACCCTCAAGCTTCACCAGTACACAGGCATGGCTGAATTCCTCGACTCCCTCAGCCCCTATGGAGATGTACATGGTCGGTAGACTCCTCCCGGCGATATCGTAGTATGCGTAGTATAGGCTTACCAGTACGACTGCGAAATCCCAGCATCCCCCCCGCCTATACCGGAAGCTTATCGATGCACCGGATATAGGCGTCGATACTATATCGCAACTCGAAACCTCTCTGAGATACTCGTCGCAGCACCATGTAGACTCGTTGGTTAACGGATCGTAGCGATGGTAGTATGTGTACGCATAGTTCCATGAGCCTATATTGATTAGCGGTAGGTAAACCTCGTAAGGCGGTGGAAACACGTATACGAAGATGCTACGCCACCCCATGTATATCTTGTAGAGATCGGATCGGAAATCGTTATCGCTACCATCCCACCCCCCTGTTAGGTTGAATACGAAAACCCTCATCTCCTCGGTGTAAGCGAATAGGAATCTACCAGAGAATTCCCTAGACGGTATAAGGGTATAGTTATATGGAGTTGATCTAAGCCTATCTAGGATACCGCTCAGAGCATTCTCCAACCCCCTATTCGCTTCAACCACCTCGTAGTAGCTACGATTCAACTCTCTATTAACATCCTGCAGCTTCCAGTAGCGTGAAACGGTATCGACGCGAAGGCTATACTCCCTATGTAAGATAGCTTCAAGCCTCCGATTCTCGAAGGAGAAGTATGCTGGTACGAGGATATTGGATAGAGCTAGTATGGAGAGAAGTAGTATCCAGAGGCTCATCCTCATGGCGCCCCAGCCTCCAGTATAACCGTATAGTTGTATGGAACGATAAGCTTACCTTGAAAATACGTTAAAAGCTCCCCCAACCTCCTATTCACCTCGAGAGCCTCATAGTAACTCCTATTCAACACCGTATAGCTATCCAGCTCCCTCCTATACGATTCCACAGCCTCCTCATATAGTGAACGCTCCCTCTCTATAGCCTCTCTAAGTCTAACGTTATCGAAGTAGAAGTAGGTGAAGGTAAGTATATTCGAAGCTAGGAGGAGGATCGATAGGGATAATAGGAGCTTAGAGCGATCAATACCCATGAAACATACCAACCCCCTAAATATCCACGATTAACCCTTCGCGCTCATACAGAATATCTATCGAACATCGATTGAAACTAAACCTTTGTGTAGATTTCTATACCAAACCTTCCAGCTGCTTCCAATGCCTTCCCATCCGCGTATGGTGTTATGATAATAAGTCTATCCGGCTTCCTACCAGTCTTCCTCTCGTATAGCTCAGCCTTCCTTCTAAATTCATGCACATCTGAAGACTTGACATGCGATGAGATCTCAACCAATACCAGCCTCTCATCCTTAACAGCTACATCGACCTCAACTCTACTTGGATAGCCGAAGACGATACCCACCTCATCATAGGATACCCACCTCTCAACCTTGAAGCCTAACTCCTTCTCGATTAATCCTTTAAGCCCCTCCCTAAAGGCCTCCTCAGCCATTATACCCCACCTAGCACCCAAGGCATCGATATGCCTCTTAAGAAGGTTAAACCCTTCGATCGTATCCTGCCTAAGCTTAGCAAGCTCCTCATCGTGGCGTTTGAAACCGGCAATCATATCCTCCCTAAGCTTAGCTATCTCCTGCGCATGCATCGCTAGTATCTCATCATGCCTCCTGAACCCCTCCATCATATCCTGCCTAAGCTTAGCAAGCTCCTC
>Ga0272445_1002149_pt1 | contig 13980 bp, 15 predicted proteins | sample YNPCB0031_FD_194404 | JGI IMG/M metagenome (GOLD analysis project Ga0272445, IMG submission 194404) | Hot spring sediment microbial communities from Yellowstone National Park, WY, United States - YNP-CB-003-1 | ecosystem: Environmental > Aquatic > Thermal springs > Hot (42-90C) > Sediment... | reverse complement strand
TCCACGGCTGAAGCCGGGAGATTCTTGCTTCTAAGGCGTTCATCGGTTGGTTGTTCATCGCCCTTCTAGGCTCCCACCTCATTCCATTCCACCTCAGAAGCAAGGGGTGTGCCACCACCCCGTTAACGCCGCCTCCATGGAGGTGGCCTATATTTAAGACGCCTACGGCGTCCCTGTTCGCCTCTAATCCACAGCAGAGGCATTTGAAGAGCCTTCCTCTCGTAGCTATGTCCTCAGAACGGCAGAGTGGGCATTTGCTTGATGTCTTGTACTCGCTTTTCTCCTCCACTTCTATGCCGTATTCTTCGGCTTTCTCCTTGAACCTTCTGATTATGTAGTTGAAGCTCCAGAAGTTGTTTATCATGGCGTTTGCTTTATTGTTATTGTGGCTTTTTGTTCTTATGTTCTTCAGTCTTCCGAGAACTATTTTTGAAATGCCGAGCTGATAGGCATCTTCAACTATGGTTTTTATCATAGCGTTCACGGCGTGTCTGAACCTTCTCTGGCGCATTCTGTACAGTTTTCTGAGCTTCCTCGACGTTTTCGCCCTGTTGACTCTAGCCAATCTGCTCTGCTCTTTGTCTATCTTTCTTGTCCAGTACCACCAGTCGGATAGGATTCTTTTGCCTGAGAAGGCTGTGGGCTGTTTTAAGCCTTCGAACCATATTGTGGCGAGGTTAACAACGCCCAAGTCTATGTAGAGGAGCTTATTGCCTCCTTTGGGTGGAGGCTCCTCAAGTTTAACTGTCATAAAGCCCCTCCACACTTCATCCACCCCGTCGTAGACTATCTCTAGCCTTCCTTGCTTGCCAATCCACCTCAACTCACCCTTATACTTGAGCCTGAGCCCTTTAGGCAAGTGTAGGTGTTCATCGCCAATCCTATAGCAGTCGTTTCTTACAATTATCCTGAGCTCTCTTTTGCCGTTTTTCTTCCAGTATCTTGGCATTGAAACCCTTGTTATGTGCTTTGGAAGCCTCCCCTCTGCCTCAAGCCTCTTTAGCGCTAGGAAGCTCCTCCAAGCCTCATCGTTCTTGTTTATGATTTGCTGGGCTGTTGCAGAGCCTATAAGCGGAGCGTATTTTTCATAGAGGCGCTTGGGATGCCACTCGAAACGCTTGTAGCGTATGTAAGCCTGTCTCCTTTCAAAGTTCACCTCATTATATAGCCTAGCGCAGTTGTCCGCGAGCTCCCATAAGGCGGGACAGCCTTCAACCATGAACGTGTTGGCTCTCTCCACTTCAGACTCCCTTCTGAGCTTCAATGTATTTTTCAATGGTCTCTTTAGAGACGGCGCCTATTGTCGAAACATAGTAGCTGCGCGTCCATAGAGACGGCAGCCTAAGCAGTTCTGGAAACTCCTTTCTAAGGATGTTTGAGCTTCCGCCCTTAATTCTCTTCACAATCCTGTGAACTGGTATTGTTGGATAGGCCGATATGAATAGATGAATGTGGTCTGGGTTTATGGCAAGTTCAAGGACCTTAATCCCAAGCTCATCTGCAACCTGATAAATTATCTGCTCAAGCCTCTCCTTAACCTTCCCCACCAGGACCGGCTTTCTCCTCTTTGGACACCAGACCAGGTGGTACTGGATCAGAAAAACCTTGTTCCTCGAATGTTGATAGGCTTTCACAGGCCTACATAACTTGTCGCTACATTTAAACTTATCGACAATTCATCCCACGGTTAAAACCGTAGGCTTTCTTGTCGATTTCTGTAATAGAACTTTTAGGTGCGCGTGGTCGTAGACTGTTCCAATCAGGTTGCCGCCTGAATTATAGAAAGTAGAGGTGATCCAAATATCCTTTACAGCGTTGTCTCCAATGTTTTCCACTTCGCCTGAAACGCGGTAATAGCCCAGAGCTTCACGCCATCCAGTGTGGTTTGGCAGTACTGAAATAGTTGTATCTGTTTTTGCTTCAAAAACGCATAAGGCAAGTGGAAACATGCCAAAAACTGCCAGCATAAGCCAAACAGCCTTCAATTCTTCACCTCACGCCTGTTTGCCCGTAATCTAAACCCCTGAGCGATTTAAATTTTATGAAAGCCTGAAAACTAGAGGGATGGCCCCTCTGTTGGCTTGAAGAAGCTCCAAACTAGCATAGTTTTCAGAAAAACACAAAAATTTAGACGCCAAGTTAAGCTAGAGATGGAAGCCTCGCACATGACCTGTTGGAGATTGCTTAAGCTAGAGACGCACAATGCCTACATGAATATGGCTATAGACGAAGCCATCTTAGACGCGAGAATAAATGGGATTGTGCCAAACACCGTGCGGTTTTACCGTTGGAACCCGTCGGCAGTGTCTATTGGAAAATTTCAAAATATAGAAAACGAGGTTTACTTGGAAAACTGCCTCAAACACGGCGTGGACGTGGTTAGACGCATAACCGGCGGGGGCACAGTTTACCATGATGTTGAAGGCGAAATCACGTACAGCGTGGTCGCAAGCAAAGATGATTTGAACGCCAAAGACGTAACTGAAGTTTATGCAAAAATTTACGCCGGAATAGTTGAAGCCCTCAAGATTTTGGGTTTAAGGGCGGACTTCAACGAGGGCAGCCCAAGAGCATGCCCAAACCTAACGGTAAACGGCAAAAAAATCTCTGGAAGCGCCCAGTGCTACAAGTCTGGCATAGTTTTACAGCACGGCACAATCCTTGTGGACGTTAACCTAGAGAGAATGTTCACTTTTCTGAAGGTTCCGTGGGCAAAAACGTGTATGGAAGTAGTTTGCATAGCCAAAAACAAAATAACCTCTATAAGGGTGGAGCTTGGCAGGGAAATTTCTTTAGAACAGGTACATAAAGCCCTAATTGAAGGCTTTCACAAAACCTTTAAAACACCCCTTGAGCCGGAAGACCTAACACAATACGAGAAAGAGCTTGCTGAAAAACTTTACATGAAGAAATACATAACCGCCAACTGGAACATGTACGGAAAAGAAGCTAGCGTTTAACTATCCGCCACCTCACGCCTTGCGGCGTATCCTCAACTATTATGCCCATGGCTCGTAGCTGCTCCCTAATCTTGTCGGCGGTCACCCAGTCTTTGGCTTTTCTAGCTTCTTCTCTTCTCCGTATAAGCTCCTCAGCTTCCGGTGGCAGTTTCCCCTCTTTCTGCGCGTCCCTCGCCAAGTCCAGAGCAAAAATTTTGTCAAACTCCATGAGCAAATCATACTTTTCACGGTTAGTCAAAGCTTTCTCCTCCCTAACCAAAGACCATGTTAGGGCTAAAGCCTTAGGCGTGTTTAAATCATCATTTACCGCTTCAAGAAACCTATCATAATACTCCTTAAACTTTGGGCTCCTGTCAGCCTTCTCCTCCAAATTTTCAGCCAAACTTCTAACATGCTCCCTCAAAGTAGACAACGCGTTCTGGGCGGATTGTAGACTTTCCCACGTGAAAACAAGCTCCGACCGGTAGTGAGCCGTCAAACACAAGTACCTAAAAGCCAACGGGTCAAAACCTTCATCAACCAAAGTCTGAACTGTTATTATTTGCCCGGCAGACTTCGCCATCTTCGTTGATTTGCCAAACACCAGGAAGGCCCCGTGAAGCCAATAATTCGCTAAAGGCTTACCAGTTAAGGCTTCAGCCTGCGCAATCTCGTTCGTATGGTGAACCGGTATGTGGTCTATTCCGCCACAATGAATGTCAAAATGCTCCCCCAAATACTTCATTCCCATAACTGTACACTCTATGTGCCAGCCGGGGAAACCCACACCCCAGGGAGAGTCCCACTCCATCTGCCTTTTCTTGTCCTTGGGGGAGAAACGCCATAGACAAAAGTCCGTTAGGTTTCTCTTGTTCGGGTTGAATTCAACCCTCGCCCCAGCCTTAAGGCTTTCATTTAACCTTTCAAAATCCATACCCGTGAGTTTCCCGTAATCCTTCAGCTTCGAAGTGTCGAAGTAAACGCCATCATCAATAATGTACGTGTAACCTTTCTCCTCAAGCTTACGGATGTACTCAATCATGTCCGCAATATGGTCTGTTGCCCTACAAACAATTGTTGGCTTGAGAATGTTAAGCCTCTCAGCATCCTCAAAAAACTTTCTGGTATAAAACTCGGCTATCTCCCAGACAGTTTTCCGCTCCCTCTGAGCGCCAATCTCCATCTTATCCTCGCCGGTGTCCGCATCCGACGTTAAATGTCCAACATCAGTAATGTTCATAACATGCTTAACTTCAAAACCGTTAAATTCTAAGACTCGCCTCAGCACATCCTCAAAAATGTATGTCCTAAAATTGCCTATGTGGGCATACCAGTAAACCGTCGGGCCGCAGCAGTACATTTTAACTCTTCCTTTTTCAATAGGGACGAAAAGCTCCCTCCTCCGCGTCAAAGTGTTGTAGAGGTAGACTTTTCCCTTAGGGCTTCCCATGGCAATTCTCCAACTGAATAATGGCGGAAAACCTTAAAGCCTTTACTTGCGCAAACCCCTAATCAATCAAACCTCTTAAACCTCAACATTCTCCTAAAACTTTTAAGATCCTGCGCGACAAGCCTCAAAAAACGAAGCTCATCCATAGAAGCCTTAAACTTGACAAACTCCTCATAAAGCCTCTCCATGCTTTTTCTAGACTCCTCCAAAGCCCACCACCATAAAAGGCGTTTAGGGGGCCTTCATTGTTTTTTGGCTGACCATGCGGCCATTTCCGTCATCGAGGAGAAAGGAGAAGGCTTCGAAAACGGAAAACCCGAAACTGGCCGTTTTCGGTCAGCCTTCAACCTCGTCCCCCAAATTACGTCGTAAGATTTAATATTCAAAGCTGTATAAAAAGATTACTGAATAACGCGAATATACAACGGCTTAAGTTCAGCCTACAGCTAAGACACCTTCAAGGATTCTATCTTCTGGAATATCCAGCTGTTTAGAAAGCCAACTTTTCAATAGGGCTGTCTGCTTGGGGAGTTCTCCGCTATAAGTGATGATCTGACTGTTTTTTAAGGCGTCCACCTGAAAAGCCTTTTCAGCCTCCTTGTAGAGGAATGAAAGCGTCTGGGCTTGACGCGCTAAAGTTTGAAAATCCTCCCAATGTTTGCAACGCAAAATAACCGGGGGCCCCCGCACTTCCGCGGCAGCAACCTGAGTTTTTTGCGTTGGCATTCTTGCGGCGGGCACCTTTTGGGCTTCATGGGAGGTTGGCTGTGAAGTTGAAAGGTAAGAAATTAAGTTTGATATTTCACCTTGGAGGTTTGTGAGCCTCTCCTCGACGCTTTCTATTTTTCCGCTTAGTTCGCCAGCCTCGCCAAGTCTTTCGGTTATTTTGCTCAACTCGTTTATCAAACGGTCTAGGTCCTTCTCATGCTCCCTTAGAACATTAATTATAAAGTCTAAGGCTTCTAATGCATCATCCTTGGAAGGAGGTTTCTTTGACATGGCTGTTTCCTCTGCCCTATTTCAATGCCATCCTCAATAAATAAAGGTAGCGAATCTTCAAAATGTATCTATGGAAATAGCCAAACATACGTATTAACAATAAAAACTGACACGCCAAAACCATTAAAATCAAAGGGTGGTGGACCGGGCGGGATTTGAACCCGCGACCTCCCGAGTGCAAGTCGGGCGTTCATACCAGCTGAACTACCGGCCCATTCTCAATTTTCACTAGTGGGGCCTTTATTTAAGGGTTTTACAGCCCTCTCTAATGATGCAGAATTGTATAACTGTGGCGTGGGGTAGCACGCAAATATTTTATGCTTAATGCTTACCGAGCTAAAATGCAAAAGCGTCAAGTTTCATGTGGCGGACTTGCCACGGGGAACTTTAACCATTCATGGTGAAATTAGCATCAAATGCTATCATGCATAATTCTGACCTACTTTGTAGAGAATCTCGCCTTTGTGACTTCTTTTCGGTACTGTTATTATGAACCGTGCTCCTTTACCGTATTCGCCCGCCTCATGGATTTCCCAACCATACATTTCGCAGAGTCTCTTTGTGAAATAGAGTCCGTAGCCCGTGCCTTTTCCGTAACCCTCCTTGAAGAGGTTCCCTTTGGCGTCATCTGGTATGCCTACCCCGTTGTCCTCGTAGATTATTTCGAGGTTTTCGTCAACTAACTTGTAGTTGATACTAATGTTGCTGACTTTTTCTCCGTGTTTTATGGAGTTTTCGATGAGATTATAGAATAGCTGTCTGAGCTGGGAGTCGGCTAAAACTTGTAGGCCGTGGCATTTGTTTATCAGTTTGACGTTGTTTAAGCCTGAAACTAGGGCTGCTGCCTCGTCGATGATTTTTCCAACATCGACGTAGAATCGTTCCTCTACGCCTAGCATTTCGTATGCGCTGGCGAAATCAAATATTTTGGCTATATGATCGCACGCTATTTCAATTTCATCCAAGTACGCCCTAATCGGATCATCGCTTGGAACCCTCTTTTTGGCTAGATACAGGTTGCTTTTTATAACCGTAAGCTTGTTTCTTGCGTCGTGGCGTGTCCATCTGCCCACAACACTTAGCTTTTCATTAGCCATTTTAAGCTGTTCCATTAGCTTTTTGAGCTCAGCCTCGGCCTTTTTCCTTTCAGTTAGGTCCCTTGCTATGCTTAGGATTGCAGTTTTACCCTTATAGGTTATGAGGCTTGAGGATATTTCAACGGGTATGATTCTTCCATCTTTAGTTCTATGGGATGTTTCGAAAACTTGAATTTTGTCTTTGGGCATGTTTCTTATGAGCTCCATTATTTGAGCCTCAGTCAGGCTTGAGTCGATGTCTACAGGACCCATTTTAAGGAGTTCTTCCCGGGAATATCCTAAAACCCTAACGGCTGTCTCGTTTACGTCAATGAACCTTCCGTTGAAATCTATAACCCATGCAGTGTCATTCATGCCGTTTAAGATGGCTCGATAGGTTTCCTCGCTTTCCCGCAAGGCTTTTTCAGCCTTCTTTTGTTCAGTTATGTCCCTGAATATGCCTTGAATCAGTTTTTTGCCCCTAAGTTCAAAAACTTTGGCTTTAATTAAAACGTCTCTTATTTCTCCATTTTTTGTTATAATTTGATCCTCCAGTACGCCTTTTTCTCCTTGAACGTGCTGCTTGAATGTTGAGCTGAATCCATCCTTGACCCTTTCTGGTGGATAAAGAATCCGCTGGTGTTGACCAATGATTTCTGATTTATCTCTGCCTATAAGCTCTGCTGCTGCACGGTTGCAGTCAATTATTATGCCTGTTTCGGCGTCAGCTAAAAATATAGCGTCAAGATTTTCATCAAAGAGTCTCCTATATTTTTCCTCAGACTCTTGAAGCGCTTCCTCAGCTTTTTTCCTCCTAGTTATATCTATGAAGCTTTCCACGAGATATTTATGCCCATGCCATGACACAACAGCCACCGTCTTGAGAATTGGGACGCTTTCTCCGTTAGCCTTCAACAGAATTCGTTCAGATCTATCCACAGTCTGGCCTAGATCGCTGACTGGACATCGTCCCTTCTCCGCTGGGCAGATGAAACAGTGGCATATATTCCCAACAACATCTTTCTCTGAAGCACCTATCATTTCAAGGGCGTGGCGGTTTGCATACACAATCCTGTGGGTTTCCTCATCCACTATCAAAACTCCGAAGAGAAGCGAACCTAACACTTCTTCAACGGGGATTTTCTCCAACTTTCTTTTTTCGGAGTTTTCCCCTGTATTTGTATGTATCTCGCCCACCTGTCTCGCTCCTGCTTATGCAAATTGGTGAATATTAAATATGAAGTATTTATAATTTAGATTTTTGTTGAACCAATATGTAGTTTTTAACCGAATTATAAATTAGTCTTTATCTTTCTCTGCTCCATAATGGTTAATGGGAAGTTGACAGAGTTGACTGGACAGTTTTCGGGAATATTTGTTGTTCAACGTCACCAAGCTAGGCGTTTGCATTACGATTTTAGGCTTGAAATGGATGGTGTTTTGAAAAGCTGGGCTGTTCCTAAGGAGCCACCCTTGCAGCCTGGTGTTAGAAGGTTGGCTGTTGAGGTTGAGGATCACCCATTGGAGTATGCAAATTTTGAGGGGGTAATCCCTGAAGGCATGTACGGTGCTGGAAGGGTGGAGATATGGGATAAAGGCTTATACCAGCTTAAACATCGAAGCGAAGACAAAATAGAGTTCACTTTAAACGGCGAAAAAATGAAAGGCGACTATGTCTTGATAAGGTTTAAAGGGCGGCAAAACTGGCTTTTAATAAGGAAGAAGGCTCAGCCTTAGACTAGGCTCCTTGAAGGAATTTTAGTAAGCCTCTCCAGTCAACGTTCTCCTCCACAAGCTGTCTGGCCAGTTTAATCCGTTTTTTGTCGCCGTATTTTATCTTGCCAGCAATATCTTGAAGCATGTTCACGGTGGTGTATGTGTCGTAGGGCACAAGTATCACGGGTACACCTCTCTCTTGGGCTTTGTTGAGGACCACGGGGCTTGGGTGAATGTTGCCCGTGAGAAGCAGCAACGAAGTATCCGTCTCTAATGCTGCGAGGCATATGTCGGGCCTATCCCCACCAGTGATGACAGCTTTTCTAGGCGAAGCTCTGAAGTATTTGAGAGCAGCGTCCGGCGTCATAGCCCCTATGAGGTATTTTTCAACGATAACCTCTCCAAGCTTGTCCTCACATGCAAGCACTTCAGCGTTTAAAAGCTCCTTAATTTCCAATGCTGTTGGGCTCCGCATCTCGGTTTTATCCGGTATTATCCCCCAAACTTTGATGCCATTTTTTTCTAAGAGCGGCATGTAAACTCGCTTAATTCTGTCCAAGTCAGCGTCTGCAACACCGTCCATTACGAGACCAAGGAAGGGTACATTCATCCAAGAAATGTGATTTTTCTCCGCAACTGTGACGTCTATTACCGCGTCCGTGTGAACGGAGGAAACCATCAGAACTTTTAGGCCTAAACGTTTACATATTTCTAAGGCTGAAAGGCTCACTGAGCTTCCGAAAAATACGTCCCGAACCATTTCGACGACAATTAAGTCCTTATTCGCGGCCAACTTTTTGTAGCTCTCTTCAATGGTTTCGAAAATCACGTCGCGATCCATGGCGCTCAGTTTCTCAAGGTAGTAGTATCCAAGCTGAACAGGGGATATCACCCTCAAATCTTCCTGGATGTCGAGGACCTCCCTCATCAAAAGCACATCTTCATCTGTCCTTATGTTTCCGTAGGGAACGTTGCTCCAGCTGAAGGGCTTGAAGTATCCAACCTTTAAGCCTTCATCCATTAAAACTTGGGAAAGCCCCAAGCAGAATGCAGTTTTTCCATAGTGTTCTATTCGCGGAGTGGTTACACAAATCCCCATGGGCTTTTCATGCAAGTTTATCACCTTTTGAACGATAGGGTTATTTTGACGTCTAAGGCTAAAGAGTTTTTCCCCTTTTCGTAAACGAATAATGGGTTGATGTCCAGTTCGGCGATTTCCCAAAAGTCCATAATGAGTCTTGAAACCCGGAGTAGAACATCGACAACCGACTCTACATCGGATGGAACTTCGCCTCTAAAACCTCTTAGAAGTGTGTAAGCTTTTGTTTCCATAATCATGTCATACGCCTTTCTCTTGCTTAGAGGCGTCAACCTGAAGCTGACATCTTTTATGAGGTTGACGTAAATTCCCCCAAGCCCAAACATTATGAGGGGTCCGAACTGGGGGTCCCTGTGAACTCCAACTATGACCTCCTTACCTGAAGGCACCATTTTTTGAACTTCAACTCCATACACGCGGGCTTGGGGCATGAGCGTCGCAGCATTTCTCATCATGGCGTCATAGGCGTTTTCAAGCTCGTAGTCCGACTTAATGTTCAGTGCCACGCCGCCGATGTCTGTTTTGTGCACTATATGGGGCGAAACAATTTTCAATGCTACAGGGTAGCCTATGCTGTTGGCAATTGTTATTGCTTGCCTAAGGTTTTGGGCAAACCCGCCTTCGGGAACCATTATGCCGTAAGCCTTCATAATGGCCTTTGTTTCCGGGCTTAGAAGCACCGTTCTATTCTCAATTCTAGCCCTTTCAATAATCCGCTTAACTGCCGTGAGGTCCCGTTCAAATTCTGGAATCTCCTCTTCGTGGTGCTCGCTGATAAATTCCCCATACACTGCCATGTTTCGAAGGGTTTTAACAGCCTTTTCAGGAAACTCATACACTGGCATCCTATTCTCCTTAAGAAGTTTCACTGCTTCAGCCACACCCTCACCGCCCATGAAAACCGCCAAAACAGGTTTTTCGGGGTTCTCCCTATGGGCTTGGATTATAGCTTCAGCGGTCTTAAGGGGCTCTGTAACCGCCTGGGGGCTTAGGATAACTATGACAGCGTCAACTCCATGGTCCTTCAAAACAACCTGTAAAACTTTAAGGTAACGTTCAGCCGTCGCGTCTCCCAACACGTCAACAGGGTTTATGACCGAGGCATGCGGCGGCAGAATAGCCCGAAGAGCTTCAATAGTTTCTGTGGACAGCCATGATAGACTTAGGCCGAAATTTTCACAGCTGTCTGTGGCCACTATCCCCGGGCCACCAGCGTTTGTTACAATCGTAACGTTTCTGCCGCGGGGGATAGGCTGATATGCAAAAGCCTTAGCATTATCAAACAGTTCCTCAACAGAGTTGACGCTGATGACTCCGGCTTCTTTAAATGCTGTTTCATAGGCTACGGCGCTGCCAGCCATCGAGCCGGTGTGGGATGAAACCGCTCTGATGCCAAAGTTTGTTACACCTGCCTTAAAAATCACTATGGGCTTAACCCTCGATGTTTCCTTGGCAACCTTGAGGAACCTTTCGCCCTCATTTATCCCTTCCACATAACACGCTATAACGTGGGTTCCGCTATCATCTTTTAAAGCCTCTATAAAGTCGATGACGTTGAGGTCGGCGCTATTGCCCAAGCTGACTATGACGCTGAAGCCTATGCCCTCGATGGGAGCCCAGTCAAGGATAGCTGAGCACAAGGCTCCGCTCTGGGAAAGGAAGGCGATTCTTCCGGGCAGAGCCTTAGAGGAGGCGAAGGTTGTGTTTATGGGAACAGACGTGTTTATAACACCCAAACAGTTGGGGCCAACCATTCTCATGCCATATTTCCTACATATGTCAAGGAGATCCTTCTCAAGCTTCGCTCCCTCTTGGCCCATCTCCCTGAAGCCGGCTGATATGACCACCAAGCCCTTGACACCTTTCTCTCCAGCTTGCCTTGCAACCTCCGGAACTATGGCTGCTGGAACGGCTATAACAGCTAGGTCAACGGGTTCCTCCACTTCAAGAATGGATCGGTAACATTTTAACCCGCATAATTCATCTGCCTTAGGATTTATGGGGTAAATGGAACCATTAAACCCGCTTTCTATAATATTCGTAAGTATGCGGTTTCCAACGGAGCCCTCCTGCCTAGAGGCCCCCACAACCGCCACAGATCTAGGCTCCAAAATAGCCTTAATGTCTTCCCGACTCAACCAACGGACACCCCGTTAAGGGTCATTCCATCTAGGCTTTACTATCCATAAAAGGGTTTCTACACATAGGAATAGTCAATCGTTATTAAGGGAAGAATAACAATTCAAGTATTCTGATGGAGGAGGCTTTCCTTATGCTTGAGTTTAAAATCGTAAAAATAGAGGTTCCAGAAGGCTGCAACGTGATTCTCGGAACCGCCCACTTCATAAAGGCAGTGGAGGACCTTTACGAAGCCCTCGTGAACGCTGTTCCGGATATAAAGTTCGGCATAGGATTCTGCGAGGCTTCAGGTCCATGTCTTGTGAGACATGAGGGAAACAATGAAGAGCTTAGGCGACTCGCCGCGGAGAAAGCCTTTGAACTGGCATGCGGCCACAGCTTCATAATCTTCATTAAAAATGCCTACCCAATAAATGTTCTAGACAAAATTAGGCAAGTGCCGGAAGTCTGCACAATATACGCGGCTACAGCCAACCCTCTACAAGTAGTTGTGGCAGAGACAGAGCAAGGTCGAGGCATAATCGGCGTCGTTGACGGCTTCAAGAGTAAAGGCATCGAGAAGGAAGAAGACATAAAAGCCAGAAGAGGGTTTCTGCGGAAAATAGGCTACAAGCTTAGCTGAAAAAGAGCGTGCAGGGCGAAGCTGCAAAAAGGGCGGTAAATTGGCTATCTGAAGGCTATCAGCTCCTGCCGCATTTCAAAGGGAGCTTTTTCCTTTATTTTTTCAGCGGCGTATTCTACGAGGTCCTTAAATTGTTTCTGTGTAAGCACGTGGCGCGCTCTAGCTAAAATTTCTAGGCAGATTTCCTTAAAAACAAGGTCGGCACAGTTCATTTTCGCATCGTCAATTAATTCCTTGCATGCTTGAAGTATTCGAGCATTCAAGGCAGCTTCACCCTGCGTTATGTAGCTTGCTCTTAAATAATTAAAACACTTATGAATTTGGATTTCATATTACAAATTCGGATTGAAATGAAGCATATAGAGGGTGGAGCTGCCAAAATAACGTTTGTGGGAGTTGTCGAAAAAGCTTGGGAAGATGAGGCGATAGTGAGGATTTTCCCAGAATTCTGTGAGGCGCTTAAAGGATTAGAGAACTATTCACATCTAATAGTTTTGTACTGGATTCACATGCGTGACGATGAGGAGAACAGGCGGACGCTGCTTGTTTACCCCAAGAGACATGCGGTAAACGTTTTAACCGGAGTTTTTGCGTGTAGAAGCCCATCCCGTCCAAATCCCATAGGTTTGTGCGTTGTTGAACTTTTGAAGAAGGAAAGTTGCATATTAACTGTTAAAGGACTCGACGCTTTAGAAGGCTCTCCAATAATTGACATAAAACCATATATTCCAAGGCTGGACGCGGTTCCAAACGCCCGCACACCAGAATGGGTTTAAGTTGGGTGGCAACGTAATGGACATTGTGATTTTGGGATCGGCGGGTTCAGGTAAAAGCTTGTTGACGGCAAGTTTTGGCGAATATTTATGGAAAGAAGGCTACACCGTGAAGCTTGTGAATTTGGATCCAGGATGCGCCGTGCTTCCCTATAAATGTGACTATGACGTGCGAGGCATATTTACGGTTGAGGAGATCATGCGTAGAGAAGGGCTTGGACCTAACGGAGCCATGTTGAGAGCTATGGAGGAGCTCTGCAAAATTAAAATTCCGAAATTCAACGCAGACTACACTTTGATTGACACTCCCGGACAGTTGGAAGTCTTTGTCTTTCATAAATCTGGACCAAAAATTGTTGAGAGTCTCCAAGATCCCGTCGGGTTATTCATAATAGATGGAACCATAAACGTTGAAGATCTTCCAGCAGCCTACTTGTATGCTTTAGCTGTTAGATACAGACTTGAAGTCAACATGATAACAGCCATAAACAAGGCGGATTTGTTGAGTAAGGAAAAAGCAGAAAAGATTAGGGGTTATCTCTTTAATCCTTCCAAATTTAGGGGGAAATTGAAGCTGAAAGGCGTACTACAAGACCTTTACATTCCACTTTCAGAGCTCCTTCAAAAGGTGGTTCCAGCCCAACGCATCCCCCTTATCTCGGCAAAAACTGGAAAAGGGCTAGATGAGCTTTTAAACATGCTCTATGAGGTCAAATGTGTCTGCGGAGACTTAACCTAAAACAACTGCAGATAGCAAATTTTCAAGGGCAGCAGCTCATCATAACGTTTATCCCAAGGTTTTTCATTTTCAATCTAAATGCTTGTAAACGCTGAAAGGCAGGCAGTTTATTGATGAAAAAGAAGCGCCGCAAAGCTTCAGACCTCTTAGACGAGTTTGACCTCAAAATGATAATGGAAGCCCTAAAACTCGACAAGAAACGCCGCGTAGATTACGTTGTCTAACCCAAATGTTTTTGGCGCCGGGAGACACCCATGCAAACTCCTTTTTTATTGTTTAAAGTTTATAGTGATTTATTTTGACGGTGCGGTGAAAAGTTGATCATTTCGTCCTTGAATTCTTTAATGCTTTTTCAGCTTCGGCTTTTTTCATTGACTTTTATGGCTTGTTTGAGATAACATTTGCGCATAACACCTCAGCTTGGGTAA
>Ga0272445_1002145_pt1 | contig 13998 bp, 14 predicted proteins | sample YNPCB0031_FD_194404 | JGI IMG/M metagenome (GOLD analysis project Ga0272445, IMG submission 194404) | Hot spring sediment microbial communities from Yellowstone National Park, WY, United States - YNP-CB-003-1 | ecosystem: Environmental > Aquatic > Thermal springs > Hot (42-90C) > Sediment... | reverse complement strand
TTATCCTCCTGAGCGCTTTGCCATTCTGATTTGGGGGGTCCCCTCCTTCTCGGAAGCCCAAGAGGTTCTGCGGCGGGCCCAGGGCATCGGCTTCGTTCACTGTACGGATGACACCCCGCCCAATGAGTGGGACACGCTTCCCGTGTATTGGGAGGAGTGGGTGGAGCTTTTCCGCCAACCCCTTTACTACGTGCCCTAGCGGGGGACTTTCTCCCAATCCGCCAAGAACCGGGCAATCCCCTGGTCCGTGAGGGGGTGGGAGAAAAGCCGCTTGAGCACGGCATAAGGCACGGTGGTAATGGGCGCGCCCAGCGTGGCCGCCGCCACCACATGCCCCGGATGCCGGACGCTGGCCACGATCACCTTTGTTTTGAAATCGTAATTCCGAAAGATCTGGAGGATTTCGGCCACAACGCTCATCCCGTCGCCGCCGTGGTCATCGATGCGGCCCACGAAAGGCGAGACATAATCCGCCCCGCATTTCGCGGCCAAAAGGGCTTGCGGCGCGGAGAAAACCAGGGTCACGTTGGTCTTGATCCCCAAGGGTTTCAGTGCCTTCACGGCTTTGAGCCCTTCCACCGTGAGCGGGATCTTGATCACGATGTTGTCCGCGATTTTTGCCAATTCCTGGGCCTCGCGGACCATGCCCTCAGTATCCTGGGCCACCACCTCCGCGGAAACCGGTCCCCGCACGATCGAGCAGATCTCCTTTAGGGTCTCGCGGAAGGGCTTTCCGGCCTGGGCCATAAGGGTGGGATTGGTGGTCACGCCATCGATGAGCCAAGCGAACTCCCGAATCTCCTCCACCTTCGCCGTGTCCAGATAGATCTCCATCGCCACCTCCTCTGCGAATTTACCGGATTTTCCGTAGAATGAGAGCCTAAGGAGGCAAGATGATTGGGTGGATCGTTCTTGGCCTTGTGGCCTTGCTTTTCCTTTGGGTTGCGCTCACGTACAACAAGCTTGTGCGGCTTCAGATCCGGGCGGAGGAGGCCTGGCGGGCCATCGATACCCTTTTGCGCAAGCGGGCCGATCTCATCCCGAACCTCGTGGAGACCGTGAAAGGCTACGCAGGGCACGAGCGGGAGATCTTCGAAAAGATTGCCCAGGCCCGGGCCGCTTCCCTTGGGGCGAAAACCCCGCGCGAGCAGGCCGAAGCGGATAACGCCCTCCGGGAAACCCTGAAAACCCTGTTTGCTGTAGTGGAAAACTACCCAAACCTTAAGGCCAACGAGAACTTCATCGCGCTCCAGCGCTCTTTGGAGGGGATCGAGGAGGAACTCGCCCGCTCCCGGCGCTACTACAACGCGGTCGTGCGGGATTTGAACTCCGCGATCAAGGTCTTTCCTCAAAACCTTGTGGCCCAGCTTTTCCGCATCCAGGGCCGGGATTTCTACATGCTTCCCGATGAGGCCCTCGCCGAGCCGCCCAAGGTGAGCTTCTCCCGATGAAGAAACTTTTCCTTCTCCTTTTGGCCTTCTCCCTCCTTGGGGTAGCCCAGGAGATCCGGGATTTCTACGTCGGCCTTAAAGTCGGAAGCGACGCGAGCCTTGAGGTGACGGAGAAAATCGCGGTCTTTTTCGATCTCCCCCGGCATGGGATCATCCGAGAGATCCCCGTTTCCTACCGCATTTACACGGGCGAGCGCTACCGCCTTCGGCTCGATCTTTTGGATGTCCTTCAGGACGAAAAGCCCGCCGCTTACGAAACTTACCAGGAGGGCGGAAATTTCGTGGTGAAAATCGGGAATCCCAACCTTTTGGTGCGGGGCCTTGTCTCCTACACCTTGCGCTATCGCGTTGAGCGGGCTCTCGTTCGATACGGCGACGAGGTCGAGCTTTACTGGAACGCGATCGGGACGGAATGGACCATGCCCATCCGCCATGCCCGGGTGGAGATCTTTTTGCCTCCGGAAATTCCCAAGGAATCCGTGCGGTTTTTGGGCTATCGAGGACCTTATGGCAGCGCTTTTCCTTTTGCGCTTTCTTGGGATGGGGAAAAGCTTTGGGGAGAGGCGGAGAAGCTGAGCCCCGGTGAAGGGATTACCGTTGCTGTGCGGGTTCCCAAGGATTACATCGCCCTTCCCGGCTTGGGCCGAAGGGTTCTTTGGTTTTTAGAGGACAACGTCTATGCGGCCATTCCGCTTTTTGTCCTTTTGGGAATGACTTTCATTTGGTGGCGGTGGGGTCGGGATCCGCAGGTGGGCACCGTGGCTCCGGAATTCACCCCGCCACCAGGGATTGGGCCGGCGGAGGCCGGTGTCCTCGTGGACGACCGCTTCGATCCCCGGGACTTCACGGCCGGGATCCTTTCCTTAGCTACGAAAGGCTGGCTCAAAATCCGCGATGAGGAGCGGGATTTCCGGCTTTTGCCCCTAAAAGGCGAAAAGGAATTGACTCCATTTGAGGAAGCCTTGCGGGATGCCCTTCTTGGCGAAGGAAAAGAGGGGCGGACCTTCGGTGAGCTCAAATACAGGCTTTACGAGAAGATCCCGGGACTTAGGGCAAAACTTTTCCTGAGCCTTGTGGACAGGGGTTTTTATCGGGCGAATCCGGAGAGCGTTCGCTCCTTTTGGCGCGCCTTGGCCATCGGTATCGCCGTTTTGGGCCTGGTTTTGCTTTTCCTTTTCCGGAACGTTTATCTTGGCGGGGCAGTGATGATCTCCGGCGGTATTGTCTTCCTCTTTGCGCCCTATATGCCCCGAAAGACAACAAAAGGAATCGAAGCTCTGCGCTGGGTGCTTGGCCTTTCGGAGTACATTCGCCGGGCGGAGGTGGGCCGCCTGGAATTTGCCGCCAAAGAAAAGCATTTCGAGGAGCTCCTTCCCTACGCGGTGGCCTTGGGATTGAGCGACCTTTGGATTGAGAAGTTCGCGGGAGTGTTGACGGCGCCGCCGAGCTGGTACGAAAGCCGCGGGCCTTGGGTTCCCACGGTGTTTCCTGCGCGCCTCATCCTCTTCCATCAGCTCAGCCACGTCGCAGCCACGTCCGTTCCCCGCACCGCCGGAAGGGGCTTTGGGGGCTGGACGGGCGGTTCGGGCTTCGGCGGCCGCGGTTTTTCCGGCGGCGGGATGGGCGGAGGCGGCGGAAGAGCATGGTAGAGCTGGTCATCGCCGCAGTCGTCATCACCGTCGGTGCTCTCCTTTTCTCCTTCTTTCGCGCGAAACGCAAAATTTCCCGAATGCAAGAGGAACTTTTCCGCGCCTGGCAGGAGGTTTCCCAAGCTTTGGCCGCGCGGGTTTCGGCCCTGGAGGAGCTCGCTTCCGCCCTTCGGGCCGCGGGTTACGTTTCCGAAGGGGAACATAAACTCCGCGAGGCTTTGGCCCAGTTGCGGCGCTCGGGTACAGACCCGCGGGAGCTCGCGGAAGCCCACGAAAGGGTGGAGGGGGTCCTGCGCGGGATCTATCGGGCTCTTCCCCGCGAGCGCGAGGAGCGCGTAAGGGTTGCGCAAAACCGCTTGGCCGAAGCCGACGAGGAGCTGGATCTTCGGAAAAACCGGTATAACGAGCTTGTTTTAACTTGGCACGAGATCTCCCGGCGTTTTCCTTTCCGCCTCCTTATGAGAAAGATCCCGCGGCCTGAGCCCTTTGCCCTTCCCGGGGAGGAAGAGGCCCTTTTGCGGCGGCATCTCCCCGGCCTCGATTGACGTGCTTCGTCCCTTTGGGTAAAGTCAAAGGACTTTGTCTCTAGGAGGTGGTTTGGGATGCGAAGTAGGGTGGTTTGTCTCATCCTTTTGGCTTTGGCTTTTGGGGTTTTGGGTATCGGCGCGGAGAAGTTCATCGTCGGTACCGACGCGACTTGGCCTCCTTTCGAATGGGTCTCGGCGAAAGGCCACATGCTGGGTTTCGATCTCGATGTGATGAGGATGATCGCCATCCTCGAGGGGTATGAGATCGAAATCCAAAACCTCGCTTTCGATGCCATTATTCCTGCGGTGACCTTGGGCAAAGTGGACATCGGCGCGTCCGGCTTCACCATCACCGAGGAGCGCGCGCAGGTTGTGGATTTCTCCTCGCCCTATTGGACTTCGGATCAAACGGTGTTGGTGCGGGCTGATTCCGGTCTAACCCTGGAGGCCGCGCTCTCTCCGGGCCGGAAGCTGGGAGCCCAGAGGGGGACCACCGGCGCATTTTGGGTGGAGGACAACCTCATCGCCAAGGGTGTGGCCGTGGAGCTCGTGCTTTATGAGACGTATCCGGAGGCCATTATGGACCTCCTGGCCGGCCGTCTCGATGCGGTCATTCAGGATCAGGCTCCCTCGGAGCAAGCGGTGCGGCAGTACGCGGGAAAGCTCGTCATCGCCGGCATCATCAAGACCTACGAGGAGTTCGGCTTTCTTGTGGCGAAAGGTGATCCCAAGGGCATCCTCCCTCGCATCGAGCGGGGCATGAAAAAGCTCAAGGAGACCGGGGCCTGGGACAACCTCGTTTCCGCGTACTTCGGGAACCCGCTGGAGGTCATCGAGGCCGCGTGGGAAGCGTGCATTGACGTTCTTCTGGTGCAAAAAGACCCTGTAGCTTACGCGGCCTGTTTGGCCCAGAAGGTCCAGGAATTGAGCCAGAAGTAGGAGATTGGGGGAGGCTTTAGGCCTCCCCCTTCCTTCCCTTGACGTTCGAGCACTGGCTGAGGACTTGGTCCTACCTCCCCACCCTTCTCCAGGGTCTTTCCACGAACCTTGCGATTTTGGGCGCCCTTCTTTCCCTGGGGTTTTTTGTGGGGATTCTGATCGCCATTTTGGAACTTTATGCGCCTTTACCCCTTCGCCTTTTGGGCGCAGGCTATTCCTGGGTTTTTCGGAGCATCCCGGAAATTCTCCTCCTCCTTTTGGTTTGGTTGGGACCCGCTCGGTTTGGCCTCTCAATTTCCCCGTTTTGGGCGGCGGTTGTGGCGCTGGGATTGCGCTCCTCCGCCTATCAGGCGGAAATTTTCCGTGGGGCTCTCCAGTCCATCCCTTCAGGACAGACACTCGCCGCACGGGCGTTGGGCCTTTCCCCCTTCGGTACCATCCGCTACGTCCTCCTTCCCCAAGCGTTGCGCCTCTCCTTGGCCGGTTGGGGAAACGAGTTTGCCGTGGTCCTTAAGGACACAACTTTGGCCTACGCCATTGGGGTAGTGGAGGTGTTGCAGAAGGCCCGCTTCATCAGTAGCCGCGAGTTTCCCCTCACTTTCCCGGCCTACGTCACCGTGGCCCTCCTGTTCCTTTTCCTCACCTACGCCGGGCTTTTTCTCCTGGGGAAGCTCGAGAAGCGGCTGCGCATCCCTGGCCTTGAGGCCCGGAGGTGACGATGCTCCTGCGTGTCGAGGATTTGCACAAGCGCTACGGTAAAGACGAGGTCCTAAAGGGCGTTTCCTTTTCCCTAGAAAAGGGCGAAACGAAGGTCATCATCGGCCCTTCCGGTACAGGAAAATCCACGCTCCTTCGGTGCATCAACCGCCTCACCGAACCGGACCGAGGGAAGATTTGGCTGGAAGATGTGGAGATCACGTCTCCTCGGGTGAACATCCATCGCATCCGCGCCCAAATCGGCTTTGTTTTTCAGGACTTTAACCTCTTCACTCACCTCACCGCTTTGGACAACGTGCGGCTGGGCCTCATGCGCGTAAAGGGCCTTTCCAAACAGGAGGCCACCGCCCGGGCCATGCAGGAGCTCGCCCGCGTGGGGCTTGCGGACAAGGCCAAGGCTTATCCTGCGGAGCTTTCCGGGGGCCAACAGCAGCGCGTTTCCATTGCGCGAGCCTTGGCCATGGACCCCAAGCTCATCCTTTTCGATGAGCCCACCAGCGCCTTGGACCCGGAGCTCATCGGCGAGGTGCTCGCGGTCATGGAGGATCTGGCGAAAAGCGGGATGACCATGCTCGTGGTGACCCACGAGATGGGGTTTGCCCGAACGGTAGCGGACGAGATCATCTTTATGGAAAAGGGCGTGATCGTGGAGCAGGGGCCGCCGGAGCAGCTTTTCCGAAATCCCAAGCACCCGCGAACCGCCGAATTCCTCCGCCGCATCACCGATCTCTACGGAGGGGAAAGGTGAACCTCGCCTTTTCCTGGGACTGGCTCCCCCGTTTGTCCCAGGGCCTTCTTCTCACCCTGGAGCTCACCGCGATTTCCATGGCGTTGGGTGCGGTTTTCGGCGTCCTTTTGGCGGTCCTCAGGGTATACGGCCGCGGCCCTCTCTATCCTCTGTACCTTTTGGCTTCCGCGTACGTTCACTTTTTCCGGGGCACCCCTCTTTTGGTCCAGGTCATGGCCATTTACTACGGCCTTCCCACACTGGGGATCCGCTTCACCCCTTTTATCTCCGGGCTTTTGGCGCTCACCCTCAACACCGCCGCCTACCAAGCCGAATATTTCCGAGGGGCGATCCAATCCGTGCGCGCGGGCCAAATGCAGGCAGCTTTGGCGTTGGGCCTCACCCGGCTTCAGGCCATCCGCTACGTCATCCTCCCCCAGGCCCTCCGCTTGGTGATCCCGCCCTGGTCCAATGAGCTCATCTACATGGTCAAGGGTTCCGCGGTGGTGTACCTGATCGGGGTCCTGGAGCTCATGGGCCAGGCGAAAAATATTGCCGCAAGAACGTTCCGCCATTTCGAGGTTTATGTTGTTGTGGCCATGTTTTACCTTGCGCTGATCCTCGTTTTCACTTTGATCCTCCGCTGGGTGGAAAAGCGCACGCGCATCCCCGGCTTAGGCGTTCCGGGCCGCGCTTAATCTTTCCCGAAGAATTCCCGGACCAAAGAGGAGACTTGTGGATCAAGCGCCGAGAAAAGCGCCAAAAGCTCTGCTCCTTCGGCTAAGCGCCACCGGAATTTCTCGCGAAAGCTCCGCAGGGTCGAGAAAAAGAGGGGGTCGCCCAAAAGTTCCCGCACTTTATGGAGGAAGAGGGCGCCGCCTGCGTAAACGTAGCCGGAATATCCTTGGCCGGAGGGGAATTCCCAGAGGGCGCTTCCCACCGATGCCGAAGGGTTCAAACGCTTGGCGCGCTGGTATCGGTACTGCCATTCCGCCAGTTTTTCGGCGAGTTTTCCCTTGGTCTCGAAATAAAGGCCGGAGGTGTAGGTGGCCAAAGCTTCGTCAAGCCAGGGTTCGCGCACCTGATCCGCGCCCACTTCCCCATACCACCACTGGTGGGCAAGCTCATGGGCCACGATTTCCGCAAAGAGCTCGCTTTCCGGATCGAACGCGTATTTTTCGGCGATGAGGATGAGCCTTGGATATTCCACACCTCCCGCGCTCGCTAACGGCACGATCACCAAGTCCAAATCCGGATAGGGAAAATTGCCAAGCTTTTCCGTGTAGATTTCCAAAGCTTCCTCGGCGACCCTTAGGGCTTTTTCCGCGGCGGCTCGGAGGGGAGGAGGGAAAAAGACACGCAGCGGAATCCCCTGCCAAAAAGAGCAGAGGCTTTCATAGTCGCGCACCAAAACAAGCCCGAATTCCCGCAAGTTTTCCCCGCTTATTTGCCACTTCGTGCCCACAAAATTTTCCGCGCCGCTTCCCACTGGGAGGAAGTCCGCAGGCAAAACGGCCTCCACCGTGTAATCCGCGACCTCCGCCACCACGTTGTCGCCGAACGCAAAAGCCGGGTAAACGCGCCACTCCCCATCCCATGGGGCAAGAATGGGATAGAACTGGCTCAACGTCATGGTGGATGAGGTCTGGGCGAAAATTCCATAGCCTAAAAGCTCGTTGGGAAGCCTCCCCCGGAATCGAAGCTCTACCGCCAAGGTTTTCGGGCTCTCCTCGGGGAGGTAGACGACCCAAACCGTGGGCTCCACGGAATCCGTGGGGAGCGGGGTTCCACCGGCCCAGGCTTCTGTGAGCTCAAGGAAAGGCCCGAAGGCATTGGGGTAAAGGCGGAAAAGGAGCTCCTTTTGCCCAAGTTCCACCGAAGTGCATACGAGGGCTTTCCCCCAAAAAGTTCCGTCTTTTTCCACCGCAAGCTCGATGGAATACGTGGTGGCAAAGCCGAGGAAAGAGGCCCCAAAAAGGACGAAGACGAGGAGGGACCTCATCGTTCCTCTTTGGGGCGGCGGAGAAATGCGGGGAGGTCGTAGTCCTCGTCGGGCGAGCGCCTGGGGATCACCGGCCGCGGCGGCTTTGGGGTTTCCGTTTCCTCAGTGCTGGGTTCGCGGAAATCCGTAGCGATTACCGTTACCGCCACTTTTCCCGTCAATTCCGGTCGGATGGCCGTGCCGAAGACCAGATCGGCCTCGGGGCTCGCGCTTTTCCGAATGAACTCCGCCACCTGGGTCACCTCGGAGAGGGTGAGGTCTTCCCCGCCGGAAACGTTGAGGAGGATGCGGCGGGCTCCCTGGATGCTCCCTGTTTCCAAAAGGGGATTGGCTGCCGCAGCTTTCGCGGCTTTGATGGCCCGGCCGTCGCCCTGAGCCTCGCCCATGCCCATTACCGCGGTGCCGGCCCCGCGCAGAACTGCGGCCACATCGGCAAAATCGAGGTTAACAAGGCCAGGAATGGTGATGAGGTCCGAAATTCCGCGAACGCCCCGCACGAGGACGTTGTCCACAAGCTCAAAGGCCCGCGTGATGGACACTCCTGGCGAAAGCTCCAAGAGCCGATCATTGCGGATAACGATGAGGACATCGGCCTCGGTTTTCAGGCGTTCCAAGCCCGCTTGAGCCCGCTGGGCCCTCACCGGCCCCTCAAAGGAAAAGGGAAGAGTGACGACGGCCACGGTGAGCGCGCCCTTCGTGCGGGCGAGTTTAGCCACTACAGGCGCGGCGCCTGTGCCGGTCCCGCCTCCCAATCCGCAGGTGAGGAAAACCAGGTGGGCTTGGTCAATGACCTGTTCGATCTCAAAAAGGGATTCTTCGGCGGCCTTTTTCCCGCGTTCCGGATCGCCGCCGGCGCTGCGGCCGCCCGTGACTTGGCCTCCTAAAAGCACCTTTTCCGGGATCTTCACGCTCGAGAGGGCTTGGGCATCGGTGTCCATGGCCACCAGGCGGACCCCGCGCATCTCCGCGCTCCACATGCGCTCTACCGCGTTCAAGCCACTGCTTCCCAGCCCGATGACCAAAATGCCCGCGGCCGCCTCCGGCTGCGGCTCAGGTTTACGCAGCTCTGCCAAAAGGGGAAGCTCCCCCACCCTCACCTCCAGGGGGCCGAAGACTTTTTCTAACGCATCCCGAACTTTGGGGAGCTTGCGAAGCACATAGTCCCGCTTAAAAGGCGTGTCGAGCTCCAAATAGAGAATGCGGTGTTCTGGGTCGTAGCGCACTTTTTCTGGGGAGGAGGGCAAACAAGAACGGAGGATCCTGTCGGAAACAAGGCTCAAAAACTCACGCCACTTTTGAGCGAGCTCCTTTTCCCGGTCCATCCACAAAAAGCATTTTGGTCCTCTTTGCCTTCCCCGTCAACTTTTTCCCTCCGGCTTCTTCCCCTTTGGACCGCCCCGGTTTCGGCGAAGAAAGACCGGGATTTCCCGAAAATCCTCGGTGACGAAGCGCGCGGCCTCCGCCACCGCCGGGTCCTTGGGGCAATAGGCGATGCCCAAGCCCACGGCGCGCAAAACGGGGATGTCGTTGAGGTGATCACCTACAAAGGCGATTTCCCCAAGCTCCAATCCCCACCGTTTCGCCTCCCTTTCCACGGCCTGGAGTTTGTCCCCCAAACCCACGCGGACGATGGCCTCGCCCGTGAAGACCCCGTCCGCCACCACAAGCTCGTTTGCTACGAAAAAATCCATCCCGAGGTCTTCCTTCACCTTTTGGGCCACGAGGGAAACCCCGGAGGAAACGATCCCCAAGACGAGCCCCATTTTTCGCATTTCGCCCACCGCTTCTCGGACGCCGGGCGCGTACGGGGGCGGGAAAATTTGGGAGGTCACTTTGGAAACGGGGATGCCCCGCAAGAGCGCCGCGTTTTCCCGCACCCACTCCGGGTAGCGATCGGGCTGGCCCCGGTAGCGTTGGAGGAGCTCATCCCACTCCTTCCCCACGCCCGCGGCAAGCCCGATCGCGCCCCAGCTGGATTCGTACGCGACGCCCGCGTAGCGGACGAGCGTTCCGTCGAGGTCAAAGAAAACCGCGCGGATCACCTACTCCAACCCCAAAAGCCTTACGGCCCGGCCCAAGGGGGAAAGCTTTCCCTCGGGAACCTCCAAAGCGGTGAGGAAGGGGCTGGCCGCGCCGTAGCGGTCCTGGGTGTCCGGCTTCATGATGTTTCGGCCGAGGAAGGAGCCGTCCGCGCCGAAGAACACGATCTCCAGCGGCAAAAACACGTTTTGCATGTGGAATTGGCTTACGGTGGGGCTTTCGAAGACGAAAAGGATGGCCAAGTCTTTGCCGAGTTCCGGCGGGACGCCCATGAACCCGATGAACCGCTCGTGGGCTTCGTCGGCGATGCGGACGGGAAGACGCAAGATGTTCCCCTCTTCGTCGGCCAAAACGGCGGTACGGGTCTCCATCGTCCCCAGGACTCCGGGAAGCTTGGTGAGGAAGTCCCGCGAAAGAAGGGGAGCGGGATCGCGGCCTCCGCCCGTGAACTCAATGGGGTTATCTCCCACCCCATCTCCATTGGCATCGGGACCGGTGTAGTTGGAGTACCAGTTTCCTCGGCCGTAGGGCGCCCACACATTCCGTCCGAAATCCCGGGCCCAGCGCTGGCATTGCCACACCAAGTTTTCATAAATTTGGGTGTTTTGGCTTTCCCGGCCGAAGTAAAAGCCGTCGTAGGAACGGTAGATCACGTTTTGGCGCACAATATTTCCCGTGGGGAAAGCTTCTTGGTAGGCCTCTTCGAAGATGATCCCGATATTCGCCCGCGTGATGTGGTTCAGCTCGATCAGGCCGTCGGAACCGAAGTTGGAGACCCCATACCCATAGGCGACGATGGAGTTTTGGGCCACCCGGGCGTACCGGACGTTCCTATCCAGGAAAATCGCGATATCGCCCTGCCAGAACGAGCAGGCTTCCACGGTGGGGCCGAGGGCGGACTCCAGCTTAACCCCGTAGGAGTTCTGGTAGAAAAGGCTTTTCCGCACGATGGGTTCCCGAGAAGCTCCGGTGATGTGCACGCCCACAGGGCCCGCGGCGAACGCGTTGTTTTGGGCAAGGAAATTGTCGGAAGCGTTCACGTAGATCCCCACAAGGTTCGCGTAGATCCCGCAGTTTTCCACCACCACGTTATCGGAGAGAATCACGGCGATCCCCGCGTTTTTGGAGTTGGCGATCCGTGGGGAATCCCGCACCGTTGTCCCCGGCGAGGAAAGGATGGTAATCCCGTTGCCCCGGGGCCGGGAAATGTCCACAGCCTCCAGGCGCACCTTTTGCGAAAAGGCCACGGTAATCCCGTCCGTTTGGTCGATTTTGGCTCCCCGCAGCACCACGTTTTGCGCTCCTGCGATCACGATGTTTCCCGCATCCAAATCCGTTAACGCCGCGTTCTCCAGTCCAAAGAAGTAAAAAACGGGCTTGCCATTTACCGTGGTCGTGGGCTCGATCCCGTGGCGGTAGTGTTCCACCGCGGTCCCCAAAACTTGGAGGCCGAGGCCGGAAACGCCGAGGAAGTTGTCGCGCAAAACGAGGTCGCGGGAGGACTGGATTATGATTCCATTGATGCTTTCCCGCACCAAACAATCCTCGATCACGCCGTTTTGCACGTTTTCAAGGACGATGGCGGCGCCGTTAGGATCCTGAGCGCCCACGACCACACAGCCCCTCAGGACGAAGGCTTTGGTGGTGTTCGCAAGGTAAATGCCAAAGGGCGAGTCCTTGGGAACGCGGACCGTCCAGCCGGCGATGAGGAAGGGGTCCTCGGAAGTACCCGTCCCGGCGATCACCCCGTTTTCAGGGGTGAAGTCCGCATCTCCCCGGATCATGATGGGCCCGCGCTCCTGGGCCCAACCGAAGCTCACAAGGAAAAGCACAGCTATTAGGCCGATTGCCTTGCGCATTTTCCCTCCTTAGACTTGGGCCTTTGAGGATAGCGTTAAGCCCGATTTTCGGCAACGCTTTTGGAGAAAAGGAGGAGAAGCGATGGAACTTTCGCGGATGAGCTGGAAAGAGGCAAGGGAAGCGGTGCGGCAGGCAAAAGTGGCTCTCCTTCCCGTGGGTTCCACGGAACAACATGGCCCGCATCTTCCCTTGGGCACGGACTGGATGACGGCCCAGGAGATCGCGCGCCGCGCGGGAAAGAAAGGCGGATGGCTCGTTCTCCCCACGATTCCCGTTGGGGTTTCCGAGCATCACCGCCATTTTTGGGGGACCCTCTGGGTTCCGGCCGAGGTCCTGCGGGATTACGTGATGGGCGTGGCCCGGTCCCTCGCGTTCCATGGCCTTCGGAAAATGGTTTTTGTGAACGGGCATGGCGGGAATACCGCGGCTCTGGAGGAGGCGGCCCGCCGCCTCCGCGCGGAAGGGATTTACGCCTACGTCTACGTTTGGTGGCGGGCAATTGCCGAGACGATCGCCCAAGTTGTGGAAACGGGTGGATCCCACGCCGCGGAGATGGAAACAGCCGTGGTTTTGGCCATCGCGCCGGAGCTCGTTCGGCCGGAGAACTATGGCGAGGCGATAACGAAAGGCGCTCCGGAATGGGGAAAGAAAGTGGAAGGGATTGACGTGGGTTTTGATACCATCGATTTTACGGCGAGCGGCGCCACCGGTGACCCTTCGCGGGCCACGGTGGAAAAGGGCGAAAGGATCCTGCAGGCTGCGGCGGAGAGGTTGGATGCGTTCTGCCGCTGGCTCGCAAGCCAGCCCGAGGAGGCCCTCGCGCCGAAACCCCATCTTCCTTGAAGGAGGCTTTCGTGGAAGAAAAAAGGCTTCCGCCCGGACAAAAGTGGGTCGAGGACTTGATCGTTTACGACATCGCCCCTTTGCCTCCCTTAGATCTCCAAAATTTTCGGCTGCGGATCTTCGGCGAGGTGCGGAATCCCTGCGAGCTCTCTTGGGAGGAGCTCCTCAGGCTTCCCCGGCAGAGGATCCGCGCGGATTTCCACTGCGTAGAGGGCTGGAGCGTTCCGGACCTTCTTTGGGAAGGGGTGCCCGCAAGCGCTATCCTCCACCTTGCGCAGCCCAAGCCCGGGGTTTCCTGGGTTTTGGCCCATAGCCACGAGGGCTACTCCACGAACCTCCCCTTTTCCTACTTTTCCCGGCCCGACACGATCCTTGCTTTCTCCTTAAACGGGAAGCCCCTTCCCCAGGAGCACGGCTGGCCCCTGCGCCTGGTGGTCCCTTCCCTCTATGCCTACAAAAGCGCGAAATACCTCGTGGCTTTGGAGTTTTTGACGGAACTTAGGCGCGGGTATTGGGAGGAGCGGGGCTATCACGATGTGGGCGATCCCTGGCGGGAGGAGCGCCGGCGCTAGCTCTCGCCGAGGAGTTTCTGGAGGGCTTCCCACTCCTCCTGGGGGATCTTGTAGGTGTGCTCGGGCCCCGGGAATTTCCCCTCTTTTACCTCGCGCACGTAGTCCAAAAAGGCCTGGCGCATAACGCTCGCCACATCCGCGTAGCGTTTCACGAATTTCGGGGTGAAGGCCTCAAAGAGGCCGAGGATGTCGTGGACGATGAGGAGCTGCCCATGGCATGCGGGCCCAGAGCCAATGCCAAGGATGGGGATTTTCGCGCGCCTCACGATGATCTCCGCTACCCGGGCGGGAATGGCCTCGAGGAGAATGGAAAAAGCCCCGGCTTCCTCGAGGATTTTGGCGTCCTCGATGAGTTGTTTTGCCGTCTGGGCGCTTCTTCCTTGGGCTTTGAGGCCGCCGATGAGGCTTGCCGCCTGCGGGGTGAGGCCAATGTGCCCCATCACGGGAATCCCGGCCTTGACGATAGCCTCCACCCTCTCGGCCATGCGCGCCCCGCCCTCGAGCTTCACCGCGTCCGCCCCGCCCTCGGCGATGAACCTGCCTGCGTTCTTGATGGCGATTTCGTTGGAGGGCTGGTAGGACATGTAAGGCATGTCGCCCACCACGAACGCCCGGGTTACCGCTCGGGAAACCGCCGCGGTGATCTCCACCATGAAGTCCATTTTTGCAGG
>Ga0272445_1002142_pt1 | contig 14006 bp, 15 predicted proteins | sample YNPCB0031_FD_194404 | JGI IMG/M metagenome (GOLD analysis project Ga0272445, IMG submission 194404) | Hot spring sediment microbial communities from Yellowstone National Park, WY, United States - YNP-CB-003-1 | ecosystem: Environmental > Aquatic > Thermal springs > Hot (42-90C) > Sediment... | reverse complement strand
TTCTGCAGGATTTATAAATCCAAGAGATCTACATGCTTATTCATGTCCCCAAGTTTCCAAGACCCGCAGAGCTTTAAAGCCCCTGGCAACATAGGTGAGCTACTGCAGTGAGGGCTCAGGGATAGCATGATGAGCCACTCACCAAACAATTAAAAATATCCACAGATAACTACAAATCTTGACAAGTGGTGAACGCTAAGGACTATTGAAACACAAAAGTTTTGGAATTGTTGGTTAAGAGTTGAATTTATGAGCACTGCTTATTATAATTTGCTTCTTAAAGCTTGCCTAACCACTTTTCCCTAGCCTAATCTGGGTTGAGTTGAACATATTGTAGCTAGAGATGTGAAGGATATCTATTGTTCTAAATATCTTATAACTTTATCATTGCCTGATATTCTAATCTTAACCTAAATCTCTATAAACAGTTAGCAGCTCTCTCACAAGTCCTTGCAACATATCTTTGCTTCAAATATAAAGTATTATTATAATTTTAAATACATTGATGTTATTAGATAATAGAGATATTTACAATTCTATGTCGCTTTATCGCTTTCTAAACCCAACAGCTAAACCACAGGCTTATTAAGATAAATAATGGTGGTATATGAATAACATTTAAAATCTTTTGAAACAAATGTAATGTATCTAGCTTTTTACTGGCGGTTAAAATGAGTTTAAGGTATGTCCCAATACCACCTAGTTTAAATGAGTTAACATCTGATATGCCGTTAAATATTACATATTTACCAAACGCTTCTATAAAATTTCAAAATATTTCGCAACATATATCTATGCCTGTGTTATATCCTGAAATATCAAATGAGTTTGTAGAGTATCTTCTTTTAGCTATAGCTCTATCCCTTATCTTCTTCACTGTAATTCTATATATTAGAAATATCTATAGAGAATCAACAGAGGTTTTAGTTAATATAGGTGAGAAAAATGTCTATGAAGCTATACCAAGCGCTGAATATATATACACAGGTTTAAAGAAGATTCTAAGAAGATATTTCATAGCGTTGAGAGATAGAGCTAAATGTATAGGTTGTACACCAAGAGAGGTTCTACATAAGCTTAAACAATATCACAGATTTGTTGAAGTTTATGAAGATGTTGTTTATGGCGATAAACAGAGAAGCGACGTTGAAGAAGCTATTAACGAGGTGAAAAGTTCTGAAGGGTAAACCAGTTCTTTTCTCAATAGCACTACTTCTTATATTAATATTTTCACAGACAAGAACCCCAATAACCCAGATGATAAAATATGATCCTCCATCTATATATAACCTTGGCCCTGGCGGAATAACAAAGTTTTTCTATAGCAAAGCACTTGAAAGAAAAATAAACATTATACACAATCTTCATGATGTTAAACTCTATGAGACTCAAAGCCATGTATTGATAATCCTTAGCCCAGATAAAGACATAGAAGATATAGACTTTGTTTTCTCTTGGATTAGAGAAGGAGGCGTTGCTATAGTTGGCGATGAGCTAAACCATAGCATAAATATCTTTAAAATGCTTGGTGTTGAATACTATGGCGATGTAGCTGGAATCAATATAGCTAAATGTGTTATAAATAATAAAACCGTTGATATCGTTATAAACGTTGCGAAAGCATTAATATCGACAAACATGGATGCTAAAACGATATGTTTCTATGGATCAATGCCTATAGCCTATAACATTAGCTATGGAGCTGGATATATTATTTTGTTGGGGGATTCAAGTATTGTTATAAACGAAATTGTTTCTTATCCTCTTTTAGCAAAAAACAATACAATGTTTATGGATATTGTTGTTGGTAATAGAGATCTTGTTATATATGAAGGGTCTAGGATATATACAGTATTAGAGGCCCAGATAATATCACAGATTATTAATGTATTTTTAAATGGTTTAGCAACAATATTGGCTTGGATAACCATTGAAAGAGGTGCCATTGGTATAGTAGAGTTTTCTATTGGTATAACAGCTATAGTGATGCTCTATACCCTTGTAGCTTTTGGGCTTCAATCTAATCCAAGAAAATATTTAGGTGTATACACCCAAACAAGTAAAAAGCATGTTAAAGACCTAAAAGAAAGCATTTTATTAGGTGTTAAGAAGTGGATAGAGATTTAGAAAAGTTAAAGTTCTATAGCTCGATGATTGAAAAGGTCATTGGTAATGTCCAGAGAAAGGTTATAGGTAAGAGAAAAGAGCTTGAGCTAATACTCGCAACACTTTTTTCTGAAGGACATGTCCTTCTAGAGGGTGTTCCAGGTGTTGCTAAAACGCTTATGGCAAAATGCATAGCTATGTCTCTTGGACTAGACTTTAAGAGAATTCAAGCTACACCTGATATGTTGCCATCTGATATAATAGGGTTTCAGATATTTGATGCTAGAGAGACAAGGTTTATATTTAAGAAAGGTCCTATATTCACAAATATATTGTTTGTCGATGAGATAAACAGAGCATCTCCAAAAACACAATCAGCTCTTTTAGAGGCTATGCAGGAAAAGCAGGTAACAGTTGAAGGTATGTCGTATCCTTTGCCACAGCCATTTCTGGTTATAGCAACTATGAATCCTATAGAGATTGAGGGCACATTTCCACTATCTGAAGCTCAAGTGGATAGATTTTTATCAAAGGTTGTAATAGGCTATCCAACAGTTAATGAAACTATTGAGATCCTTGGCAACTATGACAGGATATCGTTTTTAGAGGATATAAAACCTGTTTTAACAAGGGAGGATATTTTAGCGTTGATAAATCTATCGAGAAGCGTATATGTTGAGCAAAATATACAGAAATATATAGCAACAATAGTTGAGGCAACGAGAAACCATAGATTTGTAAAAATTGGAGCATCTCCGAGAGGTGCTATAGCTTTATATCTTTTGTCAAGGTCTATAGCTCTTATGAGGGGAAGAGACTATGTTACACCAGATGATGTAAAGTATGTAGCCCATGCCGCTCTCTCGCATAGAATTATTTTAAGGGGTGAGGCAAAGATATCAAATGTTACACCAGATGATGTTATTGATAATATTCTTGAAAAGGTAGAAGCCCCTTGAAGATAACACTCTATGGTGTTTCCCACATTGTTTTGTCTATTCTTGCAATTGTCTATGGCATTGCATTGAGAAACACATTTCTATACTCTATAGGCTTAGCCCTTATACTTATTTTTTATAAAGAGTATAAATCGTTTAATAGAATTAGGAACACAGCATCAAATCTACTTGTTAAAAGATACTTTGACAAGACCATTGCTAGTGAGCTAGATGAAATTGTTGTAACAATAGCAATTGAAAACAAAGGATCGGATGCAATATCAAGGGCTTTAATCATTGATAGGGTTTCTAGATATGTAAAACCAAAGGCAGATCCAATAACAACTATATCTATACCACCAAATGCATCTATCAATATATCATACAAAGTTGTTTTAATGGCTCCTGGTACACATGTATTTAACGAAGTTGTTGTTATTGTTAGTGATTTTCTAGGCTATTTTACTGAAGAGCTTAGATATAGTGTTAGAGAGCATGTTGTTGCTTTGCCACTAGAGCTTAGAGTAGGTTTAGATATGAAGAGTATCCAAAAAGTTATTGGGGTTTACATCTCTGGAAAAGCTATTGGTGGACTTTACAACATAGCTAATGTAAGAGATTACCAGCCTGGTGATAGTGTTAAGAAGATTATTTGGAGTGCATATGCAAAGATAGGTAAGTTAATGATACGTGAAGACTTTGGTGAGTCTAGAGCTAGGGTTTTGCTTCTAATAGATTTGAGGACTAGCTTCTGGTTTATTGGTGTTGAACCAAATACTCTTGCACACATCCATCTAAGATTTGCAAGGTCTTTGGTTAGCCTTCTACTTAAAAGTGGTGTAGCTGTTGATGTTGCTATATGTAGTGGTTTAGTTCCTAAGATTATTACTTACTCAGGTAGCGATATAGAAAAGTTTGTATATAGAATATTTTCTATTTTCGATGCTGGTGGTGGTTGCGAATCATCTATTAATGCATTTGCAGATATATCTAGCTATATCGAGAGGGATGTGTCTCAATATAGCTTAGTGTTGCTTGTTACAAACCCTATAGCTCTATCTCTTACAAGTCCTGATGATATAGCTGAGATTGGTAAAACATTTGATAGGTTATTGATCGCTATACCTATGTTTAGATATGAAGAGTATATAGGTAGAGATGATATTGTCAAGCTTTTAAATGGTGTTGCTAACGTGTTGAAAAGTTCTCTCATAGATATAGAGTTTGCTGAGGAAAGCTTTGAAGTTTCCTATGGTGTTTAAAATGCTTGATCCATTAACATATATATCTATAGCTATCATCATATCATCTATGGTGTTAGACTATAGAACAAAAAACGAGATTTTACCTATAGTTGTAATCCCATTATCGATAATAGCAATGGTTTTAAACAATGCTACATGTTTGTTAATCTCTATAGTAGCTATCCCAATATGTAGATCTATGGATCTTCTTAAAATGAGGAAGACAGGTATAGAGGCAATGTATCATCTGCTTCTCGATGTAACTCCAATAACACTTGTAATAATATTGTCTATAGTTGTTGCATTAACAAGTGGAAGGGTTTTGTTTATAGGTATGGATAAATGGAGCTCTCAAGTATTATTCTCGACAATAATTCTATTAATACTTTCATCAATTATAGAGCCGTCTACAGATTTTATAGAGGTTTTTAGCAAATGGCTTTTTATAAAAACAGATATAATTTCAAATACGTTGAATGTTATAGCACATGCTATAGGCTTTATAGTGGTTATAGCATCTATGCAGTTAGAGATGTATGGACTTATATTGCTATTTATATGGGTTGCCATGCTATTGGCTAGAAAAAGGGTTAAGAGGTATCTAAAGATATCTATTGAATTAATTCCCTATGTCGTAGCTTTTCTTATTGCTTATTTCAAAGCTGTTTAAATTTGCTAGACATATAGAAATAAATTTCTAGATACTAAATAGATTTTTGTTTGTGGTGTTTAATATGGATAGATTTGACGCTGTTTACACATCTATTTTGTTGGTTGGAGGACTAGCTTTTTTGTTTATATCACTGTATTCTATATATATAGATAGATATATCCAGGCATTGGCATCCTTTGCCATAGGTTTAATATTGCTGAGCAGTTCAATAGCACTATTTAGAGAATTGAAAGAGAAAAACAGCAAGTCTTTAAATGTAGACCACAAGAATTAAACGCAGCTAAAACATAGCGAAAAGCTATTTTAAAGTATGCTAAGATTTTTACTACAATTTATAAGATATCTCTTTGTAATTGAAACCCTTAATATCTATAGTAGAATTCTGAGGAAAGCTAGATAATTCCTCTTCAACACTTTTAAAGAAGAATTTCTAGAAATGTATATAGTATGAATCAAGAAACTTTAAAGGGATGTAGAAAAATGTATATATCGAAAGAGGATTTGGATTGGGGTATAAAGCTGCTTTCTGATATGATTTCTATAGCAACTGTTAATCCCCCTGGTAAAAACTTTGATAGATTTGCTAGATATATTTCAAATGTTTTAAATGATGTTGGTATGTCTGTTGATGTTGTTGAAGTGCCTAGAGATGTTGTTGAGGGTATCTGTAGGGAGTGTGTTAGTTATCCAAGATATATAGTTGTTGGTAGAGCTGGTTTTGGGAAGCCTGTTATACAATTCAATGGACATTACGATGTTGTTCCCGCTGGTAGTGGGTGGAGCTATAATCCCTTTAAAGCTGCTATATATGAGGGCAGAGTCTTTGGTAGGGGAGCTGTTGATATGAAGGGAGGTATAGCTGCTTTTATTATAGCTGTAAAAGCTTTTCTATCAAGATATAAAGATTTTAGAGGGTCAATAGAAATAGCTCTTGTACCGGATGAGGAGATTGGTGGGGAAAGTGGGTCGGGGTATCTTGTTAAATATATCTCAAAACCAGATTATGCTATAATTGCAGAGCCAAGCAACTCTAGCTCTATTTGGATAGGTCATAAAGGAGCTTTATGGGGTTTTGTAGAGGTTTTTGGGAAACAGTCTCATGGCTCTACACCTTGGAGAGGGATCAACGCATTTGAGTATATGGCTAAAATAGCTACAAGATTTGTTGAGATGTATAGAAATGTTTTAGAATCTAGAGTTAGTGTCTATGACTATGGTGTTGAAAGAGGAGCGATGCCTACTATAAATATTGGTGGTGAGGTAAGAGGTGGTGTGAAGATAAATGTTGTGCCAGGATACTACGCATTTTCATTTGATAGAAGGGTTATCCCAGAGGAGAAGCTCGATGATGTAGAGAAGGAAATTGTTGAGATAGTTAATAGAATCGCTATGGACTATCCAGAGATTCAGGTAAAGATCTCTATAACTAATAGACTTAACCCAGCTTTAACAAAACCAGAATCTATACTAGTAACAAAGATGAAAAAAGCAGCTAAAGCTGTTATAGGATTTGAGCCAAAACTAACAGTTTGTGTTGGTGGGCTTGATCTGCATTACTATATAGAGCAGGGAGTCGATGCTATTTCATATGGACCAGGCCCTGGAGAAAATGCTCATATAGTTGATGAATATATTCTTATCGATGAAATTGAAAAAGTTGCTAATGTATATATAGCATTTCTAGAATCTATGCTTTTAAGCTAAACGAGAAACAGCCCCTATCTTAGAGGGCAATGATTTCAATGACATAGATATCTAAAGAAAATCTTGTCCTTTATAAAAGGAGGAGGCTAGTCTCAATCATCAATCCCCACCTCTATAGCTAAAACATAGTTAGGTGCATATTCTTAGAAACGTTTAGAGCTAGGTCTATAAAAAGATGTTTTAGAAATACCAACAAAGATTTATGTTCTTTGTAATTGAATTGAGGTTAGACTTAGATACTAAAAGTTTTTATATCTGTGCACCTTTTATTAGAAAAGGTGCATATAAAATGGTCAGTAGAGAGATTATTGAAAAAGCTAGAGATCTCCATGGACATATATGCCCATATCTTGTATTAGGGCTTAGAATGGGGGAGATAGCTTTAAAGATGATTGGTATTGAGAAGGCTGGTGTTGAAGAAAGTGTTGGTGAGGATATAGTTGCTATTGTAGAGGTCAATAACTGTATGGTTGATGGGATTCAAATCATAACTGGATGTACATTTGGGAATAACTCTCTTATCTATGTGGATCTAGGTAAAAATGCATTTACATTATATAGAAGAGGTGATAGAAGAGGTATAAGAATATATATAGACTCAGAGAAGCTAAGATCTAGATACTTCTCTGAAGAGGCTTTAGAGCTATTTAAAAAGGTTATTGTTGATAGAAAAGGAGATAAAGATGATATCGAGAAACTAGAGAAGCTATGGACAGAAATAGGATATAGATTAGCAGATATACCTGAAGAAGAGTTTTCTATTCAAGAAGTTGAAATCGTTGAAGATATTGAAAGAGCACCAATATTTGAAAGCATTCGATGTTCAAAGTGTGGAGAGCTTGTAATGGCTACACGCATAATATATATCGATAACAAGCCTTACTGCTTTGCATGTGCTGGTAGAGGAAGTTTAGCTGTTGTTGGTAGAGGCATTGTTGATAACTTTAGACCTCCATATAGATTGGTGAGAAAATGAGGCTAGATAAAATAGCTGTTATACTTATAGTGCTAGCCATAGCTATTACAGCATCTATTATATACTTCATGTATATACCTATATATGTATATAGGGGTTTAGAATCTAGGGGTGTTTTTGAGGAATATACATATGTTGTTGATATAGCTAATAGATCTGTCAAAGTTCCTAGAAATCTAAGTAGAGTTGTAGCTATTGGTCCAGGAGCTCTAAGACTAATCTCTTATCTAGATTCTATAGATGTTGTTGTTGGTGTAGAAGAGATAGAGCTAAGTGGTAGCCCTGTTGGTAGAGACTATGCAATGGCTTATTACAAAGAATTCAAAGTTCTTCCAATTATAGGTGCTGGAGGACCTAGAAGCACACCAGATCCAGAAAAGCTGAGAGCTGTAAAGCCACAGCTTATCATAATGTCCAAGCTATATGCCGATCTCTATGACCCTGATAGACTTGCTGAAGAAGTTAATGCATCTGTTCTTGTTGTTGACTATGGAGCTGCAGGTTATCTAGAGATAGAGTCTTTGAAAAAAGCTTTTAGAATTCTTGGAAAAGCTTTAAATAGAGAGGATAGAGCTGAAGAGCTATGCAGATATATAGACTATATAGTTAGTGATTTACATAATAGAACATATGATATAGCTAAAAGACCTAAGATTTATATAGGGGCTATATCATATAAAGGTGCACAGCCGTTTACATCAACACAAGCAAGATTTGCACCGTTGATACTATTAAATACACAATCCATAGCAGATTCTATATCGAGTAGAGCTGGATTTATTACGGTGGACTTTGAATATCTAGTTAAAGAGCAACCCGATATAGTATTTATAGATGAAAACAATTTAAATGTTGTTTTAGATGATTTTCAAAAAGATCCATCAAAATACTGCGTTCTTAAGGCTTTTAAAGATGGTAAAGTCTATGGCGTATTACCATTTAACTGGTATCACACAAATATTGCTACAGCTCTTGCAGATGCATACTTTATTGGCAAGACTATCTATCCAGATAGATTTATTGATGTAGACCCGATTGCAAAAGCTGATGAAATATTTAAGATGTTTGTGGGGAAGAGACTATATAGTATGTTTATTGATGGAGGTTACCAGGGGTTTGCAAATCTTTTTGAAATGTTTAGATGTAGCTAAGGTATCTGATATGAATACAATAGAGAAAATTTTTAGACTAAGAATACTTTTTCTGGTTGTTCTAACTATTGTTTTGATTGTATTGATTCCCATCTCAATATCTATCGGAGTATACAACATAGGTTTTATTGACTTAATCAAATATATATTTTTTGGTGGTTTAGATCTTGAAGCAAAATCTATACTTTTTTTAAGGTTTAGAAGAGTTTTATCATCGATTGTAATTGGTGCTATTCTTGGTAGTGGAGGAGCTGCTATGCAGTCAATTCTAAGAAATCCAATGGCATCTCCATTTACCTTAGGCATATCTTGGGCAGCTGCATTAGGTGTTGCAATAGCTCTTTTAACAGGTATAGGTGGCGTTGCTAGTCAATGGTTTCTATCTTTTTTAAATCCATATATAATACCTCTATTTGCTTTCTCTTTTGCACTTATTCAAGTAGCTATAGTTCTTTTACTTGTTTATAGAGCAGGTATAAGTGAAAAAGCTTTAATTCTAGCTTCTATTGCTATGAGCTTCCTCTATCAAGCAGTACTTTATTTTATTCAGTACTTCTTTTTAAATGAGCTTCAAGTAGCCTTAATTGTTTTTTGGACTTTTGGAGATATTGGTAGGGTTGGTTGGGTAGAGCTCTACATACTTCTCTCTGCACTATCTATAGTCTCTATATACTATATCTTAAAATCCTATGACTTCGATCTTATGCTTTTAGGCGATGATTCTGCAACCTCCTCTGGTATAAATCCAAAGAGGTTTAGATTAGAAGCAGCTGTAGTTACAGCGTTTGGAGCTTCGATTTCAACAGCATTTGCAGGTGTAATAGCTTTTCTATGTCTAGTAGCACCACATATTGCTAGACTTGTTATAGGTTCCTCTCATAGATATCTAATCCCTGCATCAATGGCTATAGGCTCCATATTGCTTGTTGTAGCAGATATTGTAGGTAGAGGTATAACCTATGTAACAATACCTGTTGGAATAACTATCTCATTTATAGGATCACCACTTCTTCTATATCTTCTTCTAAGGAGATAGCCATGGCTATTATAAAAATAGATGATATTCATGTATACTATGATAGTTTAAAGGTGTTGGAAGGGGTATCTATAGAGATTAGTGAGGGAGATATTGTATCTATTCTAGGCCCAAATGGATCTGGAAAAACAACGCTTTTAAAAACCTTAGACACTATTCTAAAGCCATACAAAGGTTCTATATATATAGACATGAAGAATATATTAAATATCCCACGTAGAGAACTGGCAAAGATCATAGGCTATGTTCCACAGACAATAGCTTTCTACCCAGGATTAAAAGTTATAGACTTTGTTGTAACTGGTAGAAGACCATATATAGAGTTTTCACCAACTAGAAAAGACTTTGAAATTATATATAAAGTATTGAATGAGGTTGATATAGAGCATTTAGCAGATAGATATCTATCACAACTAAGTGGTGGAGAGCTTCAAAGAGTATTAATAGCAAGAGCATTAGCTGCTCAGCCAAGGATACTTCTTTTAGATGAACCAACATCAAATCTAGATATAAAGTATCAAATAGAGGTGTTAGAGCTTATAAAAAGATTGAGTAGAGGAAACAATGCAACCGTTGTAATGGCTCTTCACGACCTTACACAAGCATATAGATACTCAGACAAAGTAATTCTTCTTAAAAATGGCAAGATATTTTCTATGGGTAGACCTGAAGATGTACTAACACCTAAGAATATAGAGATGGTATACGGGGTGAAGGTAACTGTGTTAAGTAGTGAAAAAGCTGTTATACCTACAGTGACACAGCTTTAGATAGATTTCTTTTATAAAAATAAATAATCTGTAAGAAACTTTCAAATAAGTTTTTAAACATGTAGGTTACATATCCGATATTTAGGTCGATACGCTATGTCTATATATACAGAGCTTCTCTATCAATACGATAGCTATTTAAAAGAATTCGAAGCTAGAGTTGTAGATGTTTTTGAGAAGGGTATTGTTTTAAATAGAACAGCGTTTCATCCAAGAACAGGTGGAGTTGCTAATGATCTAGGCTTTATAATAGTTAATGAAAAGAGGCTAGAGGTTATTGATGTATATATAGATAGAGATAGAAAAGTTGTGGTTCACGTTGTTAAAGACTCTTTAGAAGATGTAGAGATAGGTGCTATTGTTAAGGGTGTTATTGACTGGGATAGGAGATATAGATTAATGAGACTTCACACAGCTGCACATATACTTGCAGCTATTATGTATAGAGACTATGGAGCTCTTATAACAGGCGGTAATATAGAGCCAACCTATGCATATGATGACTACGGTTTAGAGAGATTTGATAAGAAAATTTTTGAGGATGTTATTCTAAAAGCTAATGAGGTTGCTAAACAAGGTATAGAGGTAAAGATTTATTGGCTTAAAAGAGATGAAGCTTTAAAGATACCTGGTATCATAAAGCTTGCAGAGAGAATGCCTCCAGATGTAGATTCTCTAAGAATTGTTGAGATATCTGGTATAGATGTTCAAGCAGATGGAGGTCCTCATGTAAGAAACACAATAGAGATAGGGGAAATAGCTATGGTTAAAGCGGAGAATAGAGGCAGGAATAGAAAAAGGCTATATTATACTGTAAAACCGTAGAGTGAAATCCATCTTTAAAGTAAAAGAATCAGTATATCTTATTATTGTTATATAGCACCTGTTAAACCAAGTATCAACCCTATTACTGCGGCTATTAATATTAGGATTATAGGATCAATATTAAGTTTTATAATGGCTATAAATACAGATAGAGCTATAGCTAACGTTATTATTGATTGGAATATATTCAGCTGTTTAAAAGTACCTCTTATAACTAATATAAATGCAGATGCAATTAACCCTATTATAGCACCTCTAATACCAAATAATATACTTTTTGCAACTATATGGTGATAAAATCTAGATAGTATCGTTACTATAGAAAGTATTACTGTAAATGCAGGTACAACAACCCCTATGGTAGCTATTATAGCACCGATAACCCCTCCAAGTTTATAGCCTATATATGTTGCAGAGTTTATTGCTATAGGCCCTGGTGTAGACTCTGCTATCGCTATTAAATCTATAAACTCTTCTTCTGAAAGCCATTTATTTCTATCAACAACTTCATATCTTAGAATAGGAATCATAGCATATCCGCCGCCAAACATAACAGCACCTATTTTTAGAAATGTTATAAATAGTGTAAAGAGTATGTAGGGATCCATATATCTACGCCAAAAACATTATCTTTTCACATCAAAGCTATCTCTCATCTTTAGCAATATTCTAGCTATTTCGACTACATCGTCCATGTTATAGGCATAGAACGTCGGCTTTACATCAACCTCATTGCATCTTCTCCAACATATAAGTATAGATATAGCTCCTAACATATTAGCCGGAGTTATATCATATTTCGTGTCTCCAACCACTATAGCATCTCTAGACTCAACACCAATTCTCTTCATAGCCTCAAAAAACATATCTGGCTCAGGCTTTCTCTTAACAACCTCATCGCTTCCAACATAAGCATCTACAAGACTATATATATTGATTTTTTTAAGTACAGCCTCTATAGTTGCTCTGCTAGTTGAAGATGCTATAGCTATCTTCAATCCCAATCTCTTAAGCTCTTTAATACCATCTACAACACCTGGAAAAGCCTCTATACTATCAATTTTACCAAGATATATCCTTCTCTTAGTATCCGCTAAAATCTTTGCCTTAGCCTCATCACCTGTTATGATATACGCTATATCCTCAGCAGCCAATCCAATTAAATCTCTAATTAAATCAGCCATAGAGCTATCCATCTTTATAGATGTTCCAAGCATTCTACATGCCTCAATCCATGAAATCAAATGGATATTAACACTATCAACAAGCGTTCCATCGAGATCAAAGACAATACCCTTTACTATAGCTTATCACCTATTTAAAGAGATTGGCGAGCTTAAAATTAATAAATTTTGATACTTCTCAACAAAAAGCCCTGTTCTTCATAGAGGCTAAGCACATTAAGGGATATAAGGATTATAGATTTAGATATGAAGCGATATAAATATAAACACTTATTTTAAGATATATCTCATCTAATTCATATATTTTAATTAATTATTATTAAATAAATAGAGGTAATCCTAGAAGATCAGAGCTTTGGTGTTATAAAGTGATTGAGAATTTAAAGATCTATAGAAATAGCGATGTTTTGAAAATAGTTGGCTTTATACCACCTGGGCATAGACATATAAGACTTGCTATTGTTTTAAAAGACCAGATTATAGTTTTGCAAGAAGCAACTGTTGCAGCTATTGTAAGAGCATATATAGATATAATTTCCCATCCAACTAGAAAAGCTATTGAATATATCCAAGTAAAACTTGATAAAAATATTAGAAAAAATGGATATGCAGAACACCAACTTGTCGAAAGCAATAAAAGTGAAGATGAGATTATCTACGAATGGTGCAGAAACCTAGACTACTGCAAACCTTAAAGCCTTTGACTTTTGTTTTAAATTTTATATAGTTTTAATACAATATGTTTTTAAAAGTCTATAGACTTTGAAAACAGCTGCTTTAATTAGTGTACCCCTTTTAAGGCATTGATGAGGGGAAAACTTATGAATTTTCTCTAGTTTTACATAATATAAAATAAAAATTTGGCATGGAATGAGAAGATTTTATGGCTAGAACATCTCTGACCTCATCCTCGCCCTAAAGGGCAAGGCTCCCTTCAGAGAATTCATTAGTTCCCCCATCTATTCAGGCTACATAAGATATTTGAGAGACATCCAAGGTGATCAGAGCCCCTCACATTGTTTGTTGTTCTCATGGCTACATTCTCTGTGTCCTGCAAAGGGCTTGAGGTAGTCACTCATTTTTTAAATTTAGTAGAAACCTTATAATTTTCTCTCTATCCCGTCTTAAAAGATGAGACTCAGCTGTAAAGACATTCGAAATGTTTAATAAGTAGTAGAGTAGGTTTAAGTGCTAGGTTGGTGTAATCAGTATGGTTTGTCCTCAATGTATATTTAGGTTAAGAAGGTTCGTTGGTGTTGTTTTAGATCCTCCAAATTTTGATCCTGGTTCGTGGAGAGGCTATTACAGAACTGATGGTAAGTTTGAATATCTGTGAATAACTATAAATACTTGGCTCTTAGAGTAATGTTTAAATACCTCTACGCTTCACAATTTCTTG
>Ga0272445_1002139_pt1 | contig 14020 bp, 9 predicted proteins | sample YNPCB0031_FD_194404 | JGI IMG/M metagenome (GOLD analysis project Ga0272445, IMG submission 194404) | Hot spring sediment microbial communities from Yellowstone National Park, WY, United States - YNP-CB-003-1 | ecosystem: Environmental > Aquatic > Thermal springs > Hot (42-90C) > Sediment... | reverse complement strand
TCACCCTGGCTGGACTACTAGAATACGTATACATGTTGATAGCAAAAGGTATAGGAACTATTCTAAGCCCCTCCACGGTAATATACGCTAGAAAATTCCCCGAAAATCTAAAATTGAAGGTGAAAATCGGGAAAGAAGAGGTAACCGTAGATAGGACATTCGTAATAGGAAGGTTGAGCGGCGATTACATAGGTTTACGGATCGTTCCCTACCATATGAGCTTGAAAGAGCTCGCTGAGAAAGCGAACAGCGAGAAGGAAATAGAAGGATTCCCAGTTTTACTTAAGAGCCAAGAGAAAGTCGAAAGAAAAGAAGGTTACCCAACAGCATCGAGGTTCCACGTTGTAGTGTTCCACGACGGCTCTTGCTTCCGCGTTTTCGACATCAGCAGTAGCGAAACAATAGTCGAAATCGACGGCGACGCGCGGAAGCTCATCGGGCACCGGGCAAACCCGTTCATGCCCTTGCTGTCGCTGCCGCTTGGAGAAAGCAACAAGATCTGGATCGACCCCGTTAAGGGAGTTAAAGGAACACCGGTAGAGATAACTGTATTAAGATAGCTCCTTCAACAGTGAAGACAGCTCTTTTCTAAGCTGCGAAACCAAGCTCTTCATCCTCGGTATCGATTCTTCCCTCCTCTTTTCCCACAGCGTGGCTAACTCGTCGAATTTAGGATCAATATCGTACTTTATTCTGTTAAATACATTGGAATCAAAACGAATTCGAAGTCTCTCTAGGAGCATCTTATACGAGATGGCTACATCTTTAACCTCTTTTTCGAGCTGCTCCCACGGTAGTGGTTGGAGGGAAGCTTCAAGCGCGTTAATGAATTCGTCAAGCGTAAACCTCTTCTCCATTGAAAACTCTGTAGAACCTTTTAACGCTTTTTTCAACCCCTCCGACACCCCTGGGAATTCGTCTACAGCTTCACTTCCAGCATTTCTAATCCGGTTCGCGCCGCTCTCACCCACGACCAGTTCGGCGAGTATCAACCCGAGCGAGTATACATCCCACTTCTCATCCGGCTCGGGTTGTGGAGGACGATACTTTAGCTTGAACAGAGCCGGTGTCACAGATAGGTCTCGAAACCTTGCCCCATCGAAATCTCCCAGTTTCGCTACGATTCCACCTTTTTCCTCGCTGATGAAGATGTTATCCGGCGAGATGTCCCCGTGGCAGTAGCAACTTGTATTATCGAACACGAACTTCAAGCCCCTGGCAACGTCTAGGATAATTTTGACGGCAGTGCGAGGGCTTACGCCCCTCCTCTCTACGTACTCTTTAAGGTTGTAATCCAGGTACTCCATAACCACGTAAGGGTTCTCTACATCCCCTACATCGTAGATCAGCCTGATATTTGCACAAGGCTTTCTATTCAACAATCCCATTATCCTCCTATTAATCTCCAACATAGCACTAAGCGTGGGTATAACCCATTCATCTTTTTTAATCAGCGTGCGTATGCTTTCTAAACTGAAAACCTTTATGGCATAGTTTTTCCCATCTTTTTTACCGAGATACGTCACGCTGTAAGCTCCTTCACTTATTTTTCCCAAGATCTCATACCTACCTCTAATACTCGAAGGGACTGCTACGGAACTCACGCTTCACCACCTGTTAAAAATTCGAACTTGATTTCACCCTTTTCGAGCACTGCTATCGCCGGTTTGCAACCTTCGTAGTACCTGCATGTAAATACGGAGAGGAGGAGGCCGGGGTACTCGACAGCTTTTCCGAACACTCGTTTCAGCATCGGCTTGTTTTTGCCTGTTGTGGAAAATAAGTATTTTGCCCCTTCCGGAATCGGTTCGTGCGAGCGGACGATCAAAGATATCTTATTCCTCTTTTCAAAGCTTTCAACCACGTCCCTCCCGAAGTATAGAGTACCCGCCCCCCTCCTGTTGGGGGCGAAGCCTTCGACCTCTTCGCTAGGGTCGTTCCAGAGCAGCTGGAAGGCTATCGGGTCGGTTGGATCGGTTTCACCCTTCGGTAAGCGCTCGATCTGCCTAACCGTAGAAAGGCCGTTGGCGAGCCCCCCGTGGAGGGCGAGAATCTTTCCGTTTACAAGGCAGCCGTAAGGCATCAACGAGAAAACCTCGTTGAACCTCCTCCAAACCGCGATCCCATCGTCTCCGTATAGTTTAAGCAGCTCGTTCAGGAAACCGTAAACCCTGTTGATCTCCAAAGTCTCGTGGTTTCCGCGCAGGAGGATCACACTATCCGGGAACTCCAGCTTCCTCTCGAATAGAAAAACGACGTTCCCCAACTGGCGCGGACCCCTATCGACGTAATCCCCCAGAAATATTAACGTGTACTGCCTTGGGTCAAAACTGTTGAAAACGCGCATCGTGGACTCTAAATCCCCGTGGGTATCGCCCACGAAAACCGCTCTCTCCGCTTCCACTCTTACGAGGGAAGATTCATCCTCGAGTACCGGCTTCACTCTATCTAAAAGCTCGAGGACCCGGTGCCTCGAAAGCCCATCGCTAGAGACAGAGCTTGCCATCTGAGATTTATGCGCGGTGCCATTAAATAAGTATTTGTATGAGCTAAGGATAGCTCAAGCTTTCTAGCGCGCAAAAACCTTTTTAAGACTTTTTTATGTACAACTACCCATACAAAATTATGGAGAGCGAGAGAATAGCATGGATTAACGAAGCCATTAAGAGGGTGGAGGAATTTATAAGGATGATAGAAGCTTCGAGAGCTATTGAGGGTGCGGTTGAGATCGAGAAAGTAAGAGAAGCCGTCGTGATTGATAGGGTTGCAAAGATACGTGAGAGAGCACGTGCGCTCATTATTTCTCGGTTGGAGAAAACGGAACCCATAGTTGCCAGTCGAGAGGCGCTTGCCGATTTTATTCACGTAATCGACGAGATTCATGAAGTTGACGAAATCTCTTCACCAGGAATACGGGATTTAGTCTGGGTTGCAACAGGCTCTAGGGAAGTTATCGATATGCTGGAACTTCGAAATAGCAAGAAATTGAAGGAGATGCAGAAATCATTGGAGCGGTCGTTGAGTGCCCAGGCTAAAGAGCTTAAGAGGAGGGCGGAATTCGCGTATTTAAACGGGTGGATTGATGAAGCTGAGAGTGATTTGTTAAAAGTGGCTGAGGAGAATTATGAGGATTTCATAGTTCATCTAATGCTAGGAAATATTTACAGATATCATAGAAATGATTTTAATAAGGCTATCGAATATTATCGAAAGGCAGTTAAATACGCAGCCCCTAGATCGAAGGAGTATGCTGCCGATGCCCTACTCCGCATAGCTGAGTGTTATTATCGGCTTGGACGAACGACGGATGCATATGAATCCGTTAGCATAGCTTTAAAAATGCTGCCGGAGGACCCGCACGTTTTATACCACTGTGCAAGATATGCCGCGCTGAAAGGTCGTGAGTTCATAGACTTCCTGGAGAAATGCATCACTAAAGACCCTGTATACCTCATAGTGGCGGATATAGATGAGATGTTCTCTGGCATCCGGGAAGAGGTAAGAAAACTAGCTGAAAATCTAAGGGATAAAAGAAAAGCGGATATAGATAGCATGCTGCAAGAGATTGAATCAGCGAAGCAAGAGGCAAAAGCAGCTGGGATAACAGATTTCTCATTCTTAGAGAAGCAATTAGCTAAATTTAGCAAACTATACTCCCGAGGTAGCTACTTTGACCTCCTAATGTTAGAAAGGGCGTTGCCGGAAATTTACAGCAGATGCATAGCCATGTGGGCGGCAGAGAAGGAGGCAAGTGTCGCTAAATTGCGTAGCGAATTGGCTAAGCTAGAATCAGATGCTCATGAATGCGAAAGCGATTTGAGGGGATTAAAATTTACAGATATGATAGTAGAGACAATAGGTACGTGGTTCGGTGTCGCTTTTTTATTCCTGCTTGTAGGACTTCTCCTGGTAGGCATAGGACAAGCAATAGGTGCCAAGTGGCTAATAACCATACTACTTGATATACTGGGATTAATTGCTTGGTATATCATTCTAAGAATTCCGATCAATTATTTTAGGAATAAAAGGAGACTTAGTTCTAAACTCGAAAGCTTGAGGAGCATGATTGAAAAAACAAAGAACGAGATAGTGAAGGAAGAAGCCCGTCTAAAACAAATTAATAATTTAAGAGCACGTGGATTGCTTGGCAGCCCGGCAAAGGACGCCGAAAGAGGAAGGAAACCTCGAAGAGAACTCATCGGAAGCGCGCGCCGAAGAGAACTTTCCGATGAAGAACATAGAAAAGCCCTAGAAGAGGCTGTAAGAGAGGCTTTAGCCGCGCGCGACGAAATATATTAGAAAAACAGTGGTGTGTGTTACTGCTCTGAGTTTTACAAGGTGCTTCTTCTAGGCAAATTTGCTATGCTACCTCGCGTGCGGGGCGTAGCTCAATTATCCTTGGCGATTTACCTGGTTCGGGAGGAGTGGGGTCTGGGATGAATTCCACGTTCAAACCCGTCTGGAGTTGTGTAAATTCTCCGGCTTTAAACGCAGAGCGAAGGAAGAAATATTTTATGCCATCTTCACCCTGGACAAAACCGTAACCCTTATCATAATATACGGAAAGGATTGTTCCTTTCATATAATTTTCAATGCTTGCTGGAATACTCTCGAACTCAGGTATCCCATATATTTTCTTGTTTAACTCGTTCCAAACGTTAATTACTTGGGGGAGGAAGAATTTTCCAGAATCTTCATATTCTTTTACTAATTTATCTAAATCTTCTCTCTCCATTCTCAAATTTCTGAAAATCCAACAGTCCAAAGATTCTCCCTTAGCATCGCACATTACTCTAACCTTGTTGTTGTCCCATTGAATTAATATTGAGCCAAACTGTACAGCTAGTTCATAGATTAGTTTACCTAGGGGGATATGGATGGTTACGAATTCCTTTCCATCAAGAGGAATTTTAAATTGTTTAATTATTGGGTTCCTCACTAATATTTCTCTCTTAATTATTTCGAACAATGTTGGACGTTTGTAGTAAATCGAGTGAAGCCCTTCTGCTCTAGCAAGTGCAGCGTTCGACTTATCGGCTGTGAGAAAGTACGCACCTTTATGAAAGCTTATCTGTCCAAGGAAGTGCTTGAATTGATCCCTTATGATTGCGTCGCCGCTCGACAGTCTCGGCAAACGTAGTTGCTCTAGGGCTACTTCATGCTCGCCTCTCTCCTCTCTCCTTTGGGAGTACGCGAAGTCGGCTCTTATACCTTGAAGCTCGATTCTAGTATCTAAGATGGGATTCGCTTCGCCTACGATGATTATGCTAACTCCTTGAATTTCCTTAGAGGCTTCCAATTCCAGTATCTCTTGAAGGGCCCGGTATCCGAGCCTGCCGCGCCGCGTCAATCTTCCCTTATCCCTTGAATTAGCGAATGTCTCGATTTCGTGCATCACAGCAGCTGGAACTACGAAGAGCATCCAATTTGGAGTGTGAACGTATTCCGAGAAATTCGATAGCGAAAGCAAGGGGATGAGGTGTTCAGTGGCGATCGCGTCAATTAGTACATCCGTGTCCAGCGCTATAATCACGTCATCGTACTCCGATATCAATTTCGCAACCTCCTTCCATAATGGCGAGTATATTAAACCACAGCGATAAAATACAGAAGCTAAATCGTCACTAAACTCATCCAACGCTGTAAGATTTAACTCGCAGCTTATCCCAAAATCATCAGAGGGCAAAATTGTTAGAAGATTGATCTCTTTGTTATCTTTTTGAAGATATATTTGAAGTTTTCCTTTTTTAGAAAGAAGTAAATCGAAGAGAAGGTGATAAACAGGATATTCAACGAATTCAGCCTTAGGATTAATTTTATACTTAGGTCTCGTTTGATAAGTCTCCTGCGGAGGTTCTAGATAGATTTTCAACAGGGGAGCTTTTACGCCACTTATCGTGGTGTGTAAATCCCGACTGATATCTTCGATCCTTACGCCAAAAGCTGAAGAGAGAACGCTAGCAACTTTAACTGCTCTATTTATGTTCTCTCCAATCGCCCTTAAGGTAATCCTCTTTGCACCCCTATTAAACTTGCCTAGGCAATCAATAACGTAGTCGGTGATCTTCTTAGCGCAAATATCTATAACGCAACTAGCTTCTACATCTGATTCGTGATCCCTGCTTTTATTACGAAAAACTTCGAGAGATTCTCTCGTTATAAGTTTTCTTTCTTCCATATTATTTAGTTCACCATTTTTCGTAAGCGAAGCGTCAGGCATTCCGATTTTTTAACCATGAGCTTATTTATAAACTTTTTATCGAGCCTTCTTGCAAAAATGAGAAGCAAAGCGTGCGGTAGCGCGCGCTTCTCTCAACCATCTCGTACTTGTTTCATAAAACAAACCAGACAGGTCAGAAAAGTTGTTACTACATTCTCTGTTATCTCTTGATTGCTTCCCAGGAGAGCCGAAGTTTCAGACAACCTCCTCCTTCACAATCTCTCCATTATCTCTTGATTGCTCCGGCGGGGGACCTGGTCCGGCGCGCGTGCTAGCGGCCTGTGCAGTATGAACCTGTACTCCTTAGGCCCCCTCTTCAGCGTCTTGTCAAAATAGTCTTTGCAGCTCCTGCAGGTGCCTGTGCGCCGCATTCTCGCTCGCATTTAAAACTTTTCTTCGCTGTATCCAAGTCTTTCTAAATACTTTAAGAACGAAGCGCTTTCGCCCCCTTTCAGTACGATCGCGTTTTCTCCCCTCTTCAACTTCACGCTTTTCCCTATCTTATCCCATGGCTTGAAGCTGCCAAGCATAGTTTGAAGCTCTGGCGCGCACACCGGGCACTGTTCATCTCGAGCGTAATCGCGCTTCACCACTCCGAGGTTGACATCGACTTTAGTTACGCTCGGAACATCCCTACCCGTGAGGACTCTTTCAACGTACACTACTGCAACGTCCGACGCTAAGTCGGCGATCCTCGGATCCGAAGCGTAAACCGTCCTAGGGGGTAAAGCTTCTAAACCTGCTATGTAGCAGGCGATGCAGGCTTTATCCCTTCTATACCACACCCTAATCTCCGCGTCCTGAGGGCCCACGCCGATGTCGATTAAGGGTTTGTTCAGCTTGCTGCAAGCTAATTGGACGGTGATTCGAGGTAGAAGGCTGTCGAAAGTCGTTACCGCTACATCGCACCAGCCGACTACGCTTTCAACAAGCTCCGAAGGGGGGTGCGGGTACGAAGGGATCTCAGAGTTTAGAAGGTATATCCTTGAGAGAGGGGCTGCCTGCAAAGCCCTCCTCGAAGCGGCTAAAACCTTAGGCAATCCCACGTCCTCTATAGTGTAGAGCTCCTGGTAGCTTACGTTTTCCTCCCCGACAGCATCGTAGTCTACGATGGTGATCTCATCGAACATCTTACTCAACCTCGCTAGCAACCGAGTACCCACGAAACCCACCCCGAAAAGAGCGACCTTCCCCCTCCTCAAACCGAGGAGATCAATACCGTGCTCATCCTTCAACCGTTTAACCCTGTTCTCAACCCCAAACCCTAAATCCAGCACTTTAACAGTGCCGGGGATGCAGCAGGGCTCGAAACCATCCACCTCGATCTCGTACAAACCGTGCGCGAGGTTGCCGCAATGCTTGAAATCCTCTAGGTAGACGAGAAAACTCTTCCTACCGGAATTCTCAGCGAAGAACTTCAGGATGACGGGGACAGCGTGCGGAGGGGTGGAGGCCCCGATGAAAACGCCATCCGAATCCTTCGCGTTACCGCGCGTCAACGGCAAAAACTCCTCTACCTCGTAAACCTTCGCAAAAGGTAGAAGCCCTCCAGCCTCGTAACCGCTTTCGCCCCCTCGAGTTTTCATAGCCGAAAAGTTGAACATCCGCGAGACATCGTGATCGAAATCCTCTAGCAACGGATCAAGCGAAGATGCCATGCTTACATGCTTGTAAAACCTAGCGCTTTCAGCTAGCTTTACAGGTTTGTACCTCAACCTGAACGTTGGAAAATAGATTGAGCATTCAACACCGCGCTCAGCTTTAGAAGCTATCAAGTGGACGGGAGGTATCCCAGGCGTATCGCCTTTAGACGCCGCTTCCGCATCGGCCACCATCGAGCTGGAATCGGTTGAAGACGCGACCCCGAAGCCGGACGGGTGCGTATGCCACACGCCGCACCACCCTAAAGCGCCGCCGGGTACGCAGTGGCCTCCACTCCTCTCATACTCCTTCCTCTTGAAATCGAGTACCGTATAGTAACCGCACTGAAGGTACCTAACCTTCATGGGGCCGCAAACCTCAGGCGGCTCGCTAAGGAACTCCTTCAACTTCACGTAAGCTTTCGCATCTATTACCGCTTCCAACCTGTTAATCATACTATCACAGGAAAACTTTATGAAGCTCCAAAGCTTGTAGCGCACTATTCAAAATGTGATATATAGGTTTTCCACTTCCTCAACAAGCTCCTCGTACTCTTTAGGGTCTATATGCCAGTAACCGCAAACATTATCCCCGATTTTCCGCTCCCAACAGCAGCTTCTAGCATGGTTCTCTTCAAATCGAGGATAAACTTTCACATAGTAAGGGTATGGGCAGATCACAACGAGCGGCGGGTTCCCCGGAACATCAGGGCAAGCTACAAAAAGCATGTAAACATCATCGCCGCCCCTCCATTTAAAAAACCGTAAGCCACACTCCCCTCAAATTTTAAACCAAAGCGCCGAGCAACCTCCCACAAATCTTTAAGGCAATCACCCTTCTCTCCCTGAATCCTTCGAGCTTCAAACCCGACGCGCGCACCGCTTGTAGCAAGCGCTAGAAGATCGCCAGCAATCGACGGGTTTAAAGGTTCGAGAGTCCCATCGCTCCTCACTTTACCAAATGTAACAGCTTCGGCCTGTTGGACAACACCCCGCTCTTTGAGCGTTCTCACAAGCTCATCAACACTAGTATCGGGATTCGCCTCAAGGGTAATCACAGAGCCACTCCTCACATCAACCAAAGGCAACCTTACCTTTCCCATAGGTTTTACGGTAAAAATACCGTTTATAAACTTTTTTAGCTTTAAAGCTACATTAGCGCGCGTGATCGAAAACGAAAAAAGCCTCTTCGAAAATACTAACTCTCTATTATCTCTTGATTGCTTCCAGCAACTTCTCCAGCACTTAATTGCTGGAGAAAAAGAAGCTCTCTATTATCTCTTGATTGCTTCTTGGAATATTTAGGTAAGTTGCGGTATTTCATTGAGTCGTTAGATCTCTCTATTATCTCTTGATTGCTTCTTATTCAGAGTATATGCGCTCCCGTCCGACGAAAATATTTTATTCTCTCTATTATCTCTTGATTGCTTCCGTTGTCTGGTGTGTGTCATCCTCTTTTATAAGGGTTCTCCCTCCAGCTTCGCCCTCTTTCCCTTAACGTGGAACACCCTCTTTCCCTATCTCTCGAGGCGGGCATGTTCCAATGGAAAGAGGTTGCATCATGTGCTGTTCCCAATCCCCGAACGAAAAATTCAAAAGCATATGACAGCTTGGTTCCGGGAAAGTCCTTGGACTAGCACACTGTCAGATGTGCTTGCGCTATCGCGTGCACTTGCGCTGTTGAAGACCTTAATGTTCACGCTTTCGCGCGACGGCTATTGACTACAGCTTGTCCTTTATTGTTTAGGCGAACGAAAAGAGCGCTCAAAGCTTACTTCAGCTTCGCTCCGCACTTCCAGCAGTAGTTGGCTCCAGGCTCTACTGGGGCGCCGCATCTAGGGCATGCTTTAGGGGTTGGGGGTCGCGCGCGCCGCGCCAGCGCCCGTGAACGGGTTAGCACGTACGCGGCGGCTGCGCAAGCGGCGAGCACGCCCAGCCCCGCTGCTAGCATGCTGGGCTTCCACCCCCAAACCGCGATGGCTGTCTTTGGGGAGTCCATGACTATCGGGTTGGAAACAGCTTTCGCGCCTGAAGCGTCTCCAGTCCAGTGGGTGAAATACCTGGTGACGAGCAGGAGCTCTGTAACCTCTGTCTCCTTGAGGCGCGCGTAAGCTTCCGTGCCTTCATCGTACCACCCCTCCCCTTCGGCGCTGCCGTACGGCGTTTCCACTTTGAGGAAGTACTGGGTCTTCCACTTCGCAGTCAACGCCATCGGCCTGTTTACAACTAGGTCGAAGCTGCTGTTGCTGGATGAAAGGTCGCCGACCCAGCCTGCGAAAACCTTCCGAACACCGCTACCCAAGTCCACGATGGGAGGGACGGACACGGTCGCCGTCTGGCCGGGGAAGTACCAGCCCCCGCCGCTTGGGGAACCGTACTCGGAGCTGACCGACAGGTAGTACTGGTACCCCCAGGAAGCCTTAATGCTTTTGGGTGAATCCACGGTAACCTTTGCTGTAGCTGAAGAGCTGGAAAAGTCTCCGATCCAAGATTTGAAGATCCTCCTCGTCCCGTTCCCGAAATCCGTCACCTCCGGGGTAACGGATATCACGGCGACAGAGCCCTCATCGTACCAGCCGCTACCCGAAACCGAGCCGTACTCGGAGCTAACGTTAACATAGTGCTGAACCTTAAACACGGCTGTATAAGAGGCGGAGCTCAGAGCGACCACCCTCCTCAAGGCCGATACGTTGCCATCGCTCCAACCCGTGAATACGTACCTCGTCCGATTCCCCTCCTCGTAGATCACGGTTTTAGGAATGGAGAACGTGTGGACGGAACCTTCTTCCCAAACGAACGAGCAGGGGAGCCTATCTGGAGCAAGATGCTCGCCGTCAACGATAATGCCCTGGATCCTCGGGTTAGATGCAAAACTGACGGTGAATTTCCTAACTTGCTTCTCCAGTCGTAGGTTTGAATAATCATAAATGTAAAACTCAGAGTATGTGCGATAGTAACCCTCAAAACTGTAGGTGACAAATAATTTAAATTTTATTGTTAAGGAATTAACTCCGCTATGAAGATACTCTAAAGGTATACTCCACTCCACCCATGTAGATTTTTCATGTTCTCCCCACTCGTACATATCGATAAATGTGTATGAAGTGCATACGATATACCCGTTTATCTCAATTTTTTCGATAAAAGCGCTTATCCAAGGTCGACCAACACAGCTATCACAATATGTTTTTGCAAATAAATAGAGTCGAAGCCTTGCTGAAATAATGTTAGGGATATAGGGAGGTAAGGTGAATTTTAGGTTGATTTCTTTTTCGATGTATTCTCCCTTGTATTGTAGATTCCCAGAAACTCCTACTTTTGACCCTCCGGGCCAGCCCTCCATTTCGGATAGTTTTATTTCTGTCGTAACTTTTTCGATTTCTTCAGGAGTGGCTTGTACCTTCGGCGTGGGTACATTGTTGCAGGAGAGTAAGAGGAGTGAAACTAGGAGGAGAGACGCTTTTGCACGTTTCACAAGCACGGCTTTCGATTCTGTATGTCCATTTTAAGCTTTCTGCGCGATAAATCTACTTTTACCGAACGTGCGCGCGCTGTTGAAGGTCTTGGATGCATGTGGGAAAAAGCTTATTATCTTCTTAATCGCGTAAACTTGCATGAGTAGTTTTGACTACGAGTTGCTTGAAGCGGCTGCGGAGGGGAATGTTAAAAATGTTAAACGGCTTCTTGAAAAGGGAGCTGCGGTAAACGCTAGGAGTAGAGATGGTTTCACGCCTTTGCACTACGCTGCTAGGTTCGGCCACTTGGAGGTAGCGAAGCTTTTGATTGAGAGGGGTGCGGATGCGAACGCTCGGGGTAAGGATGGCACTACGCCGCTGCACCATGCTGCAAGCTTTGGGCGTTTGGATATCGCGAAGCTCTTGATCGAGAGAGGAGCGAATGTGAACGCTAAGAGCGAGGATGGCTCAACTCCGCTCCACCTTGCGGCTGGCTCCAGCTACCTGGATGTCGCCCGGTTCCTGCTCGAGAGGGGTGCGGATCCCGACGCGAGAGATAAGCGCGGTTCCACGCCGCTGCACTACGCGGCTAGCTCCGGTCGGTTGGATGCTGCGAAGCTTTTGATCGATAAGGGTGCGAACCCGAACGCTAAGAGCAGAGGCGGTTTCACTCCGCTCCACCTCGCTGCTAGGTACGGGAGAGCAGACGTTGCAAGGCTCTTGATCGAAAAGGGAGCGAACTTGGACGCGAGAGGCAAAGGTGGCTCCACTCCGCTTCACCTCGCCGCTAGGTTCGGCCACTTGGAGGTAGCGAAGCTTTTAATCGAGAAAGGGGCTGGCCCGAGCGTCGGGGATAACGGCGGTTTCACTCCGCTCCACCTCGCCGCTAGGTTCGGCCACCCTGAGATCGTCGAGCTCCTGCTTGAGGAAGGGGTAAACCCGGACGCTAGGAGCAAGAGCGGTTCCACGCCGCTCCACCACGCAGCCGGCTTCGGCCACTTGGAGGTAGCGAAGCTTCTAATCGAGAGGGGTGCGGACGTGAACGCGAGGAGCGAGCGCGGTTCCACGCCGCTGCACCATGCTGCAAGCTTTGGGCGTTTGGATATCGCGAAGCTCTTGATCGAGAAGGGGGCTGACGTGAACGCTAAAGATAACGGCGGCTCTACTCCGCTCCACCTCGCTGCCAGGTTCGGCCGGTTGGAAGCCGCAGAGCTGCTGCTTAAGAAAGGCGCTGATCCAAACGCTAAGGATAGGAAAGGCAGGACGCCGGCCTTCATCGCTAGGCGTACAGGCCACGAGCGTATCGCGGAGCTGATCGAGGCTCACGTTCGAAGGATGCCTCCAAGCGCCGAAAAGTGCCCCTACTGCGGTGCGGAGGTAGAGCCTAGAGCAAACTACTGCTGGAAGTGCGGTAGAAGGCTTGAAAGGTGCCCGATCTGCGGGAGGCTGCTAGTCTTCGTAGATCGGAATCAGCGTTGGTACTGCCCCTACTGCAGGAAATACTTCTAGTGGAGGACCTAAACGGGAGTTCAACTTTATTTATGCTCCCTAAAACAGCTAACAGTGCGGTTGACGCCCGTCCAGCGCGCGCTCAAGTAGCACCATCGTGAGGATTGCCCGCAGGGTTCGAACACCTTTCCCGGAACCAAGCTGTCATAACCTTTTGAATGTTACGTTCAGGGGTTGGGAACGATAGATGATGCAACCTCTTTCCGCTGGAACATGCCCGCCTTGAGAGATAGGGAAAGAGGATGTTCCACAATATGGGAAAGAGGGCGAAGCTGGAGGGAGAACCCTTATAAAAGAGAGTGTCACACACCAGACAACGGAAGCAATCAAGAGATAATAGAGAGTTCACGATCCTTTTTTCTCCATAAAATAGCAACTTTTTGCGAGAAGCAATCAAGAGATAATAGAGAGCGCGCAGCAAACCGTCGAAATGATCCTGGCATCGGTCCCCAAATCGCCGGAGAAGCAATCAAGAGATAATAGAGAGTGAACTCGTCCTCGATCACCTGGTTGTCGCCCACGTAAACCCCTTGGAAGCAATCAAGAGATAATAGAGAGGTTTTTTACGTAATTATTTACATTATCCCACGTCGTATTTGAAGCAATCAAGAGATAATAGAGAGGATCCCTGTCCCTCCACGTCCCCCTCCTCCTCCGCTCCCGCTCGAAGCAATCAAGAGATAATAGAGAGAGCATCGAAACGCAGACGAACGAGCAGGTCAACCTGGCCCTGAGAAGCAATCAAGAGATAATAGAGAGGATCAGCCAGGTGACGAACCTCTCCAGCACTTCCACATCCCTCTTGAAGCAATCAAGAGATAATAGAGAGCTAGCTCTCCTCAATATGGTCAGTAGCGATTTGGTGTCCGAAGCAATCAAGAGATAATAGAGAGAATAGCCATCTCTGTGTTTTCCCTGATTTTGAATCTAAGAAGCAATCAAGAGATAATAGAGAGATATGCCTTCCGTAGTCTCATGGCCAGTTCCCTTACCTCCGAAGCAATCAAGAGATAATAGAGAGTCCTCCGCCTGTGAAAGCGCCCTGCGTGTTTCTATTAATAGAAGCAATCAAGAGATAATAGAGAGACGTCCAACAAGCTCCCACACATATAGGTTGTGAGTAAGAAGCAATCAAGAGATAATAGAGAATTGACCCACCGTGCAACTTCATTTAAGGCCCAAATCCACCTCTGGGA
>Ga0272445_1002137_pt1 | contig 14023 bp, 15 predicted proteins | sample YNPCB0031_FD_194404 | JGI IMG/M metagenome (GOLD analysis project Ga0272445, IMG submission 194404) | Hot spring sediment microbial communities from Yellowstone National Park, WY, United States - YNP-CB-003-1 | ecosystem: Environmental > Aquatic > Thermal springs > Hot (42-90C) > Sediment... | reverse complement strand
TAGAATTTCTCCTTTTTCAGCAAAAGGCTTGAGGCACACCTCATTTGTCTTAGTTGAGGTTTTGCCAAAAATAAAGAGAGAAGAAATTAAAATAAATCCTTCAGATTTGGAATTTGAATACATGAAGTCTTCTGGTCCAGGAGGACAATACGTGAACAAAAGAATGACAGCTGTAAGAGTTACTCATTTACCAACAGGTATTACTGTGAAATGCCAAACAGAAAGGTCTTTGGCACAAAACAAAGAAAAGGCATTGGAGCTTTTGATGGCAAGGTTAAATCAATTAATGGAGCAAGAAAAAGAAAGGGAAATTGAAAAATTGAGGGGAAAGAAAATAAAACCTTCTTGGGGAAATCAAATCAGAAATTATGTTTTGGATCCCTACAAACTTGTGAAGGATTTAAGAACAAAAGTTGAGAAAAAGGATGTCGAGGAAGTCTTTGCAGGAAATCTGGATGATTTTATCGAGGCAGAAATAAGATATGATAAAATTTCAAAACGTAACTAAAATTTACGAAACAAAAAACAAACAAAAGGTTTTTGCTCTAAAGAATGTCTCTTTTGAAATAAAAAAAGGAGAATTTGTTTTAATAGTTGGAAGGTCTGGAGCAGGGAAAACAACGCTTTTGAAATTGATTTTTGCTGAGGAAAAGCCCACCGAAGGGAAAATTTTTTTTGAAGGAAAAGATATTACTAAAATGAAAAATGGAGAGATTTCAAAATTGAGAAGGGAAATCGGAGTTGTCTTTCAAGATTACAAGCTTTTGCCAACAAAGACTGCTTTTGAAAACTTAGCTTATGTTATGGAAGTTACTGGGTTTTCAGATGAAGAAATTAAAAGAGACATTCCAAAAGTTTTGGAAATTGTGGGATTGAACGAAAAATCCCAAAACTTCCCTCAAGAATTGTCAGCAGGAGAAAAACAAAGATTGTCAATTGCCAGGGCCTTAATCTCTAGGCCAAAAGTGATTTTGGCAGATGAACCCACTGGAAATTTAGATCCCTATAATACCTTAGATATTCTCAAAATTTTCCAAAAAATTCATCAAATGGGAACGACAATAGTTTTGGCAACCCATAATAAAGATATTGTCGATATTTTGGGAAAGAGAGTAATCACTTTAGAAAAAGGCGAAATAGTTAGAGACGAAGAAAAAGGGAAATTTGTTTTATGATTTTGCAATTGAAAAGGACAATTAAATATGGTTTGAAAACGATAACAAGAGATGGAGAGATTTTCTTGACTTCGGTTTCAATTCTCTTTATTGCAATTTCTCTAATTTCTTTTTTATTCATTTTCAAGAAAACAAGCCAATTTTTAATTTCCTCATTAAAAGAAAAAGCAGATGTTTCTGTCTATTTTAAAGAAGACATTCCTGAGGAGGAAATTTTGAAAATAAAAGAAGAAATTTCAAAAAATCCAGAATTTAAAGTGGATTTTATTTCAAGAGAGGAAGCGTTAAAAGAATTTGAAAAAAGGCACAAGGAAAATCCGATTTTAATGGAGGCACTAAAAGAAATAGGAGAAAATCCTTTCTTGGCCTCTTTGAGTATCAAGGCAAAGGAACCAGTAAAATACGAAGAATTACTTTCGTTTTTAAAAGAAAAGGAAGAAATTATTGAAAAAATTGATTACTCAGAAAGAAAGCCATTAATAGAGAGAATATTTTCCCTGAGCAGGAATTTGGAAAAAGGAGGAATTTTAATTTCTTTGATTTTAGTTTTGATTTCTGTTTTTGTTGTTTTCAACACGACAAGGTTGTCGATCAATAATTTCAAAGAAGAAATTTCAATTCAGAAATTGGTTGGAGCTTCAAACTGGTTTATTAGAGGACCATTTTTAGTTCAAGGATTATTTGCTGGAATTTTATCTGCTTTGTTTTCTCTTTTAACTGTCTTTTTAACTTCTTACTTTTTATCTCCAAAACTTTCAGTTTTATTTGAAGGCCTAAACCTTTTTGAAATTTTCTCTTCAAACTTAGGAATCTTGATTTTAATCCAATTTTTTGCTGGAATTTTATTAGGAACGATACCAACTTTAATCGCAATCAGAAGGTTTTTGAAAATTTAATTGCGGGGTCGTCTAATGGTAGATTTTTTAAGGCTTTATGGTATAATTGGGTAATGGTTAAGTGCAAACTTTGTGGAAGGTTCTTCAAAATTATAACGAATACTCATCTTGCTTCGGCTCATCATTGGACCCTTAAAGAGTATATTCAAAAGTTTGGACCAAAAAATTGCGGTTTCCTCTTACCAAATCTCCTTCCCAAAAGCGATCCCCGGTATATAAAATGGAAAGAAAGTTTAAAGAAAAGGCCGCCCCCTTGGAATAAAGGATTTACAAAGGAAACTCACCCGAGCGTCGCAAAAATTTCTGAAACTTTTAAGAGAAAAAAGATAGATAATTTTGCTAAATGGCGAGAGAAGGTGAAGAAGGTTGTGAAGATTGAGTCAAAATTTCAACCTCTTAGGCAAGATGGAGATTTAGCGGAACTAATCGGAGTAATTCTAGGTGATGGCTATTTGGAAAAATTTCCGCGGACTGATCGCTTAGTTATTATTTCAAATTCAAAAAATTCAGGTTTTGTGGAAAGATACTCTCGATTGATTGAAAAAATTTTTAAGAAAAAACCGAAGATACGCAAAAGAAAAGATTCAAATTGTATCGAAACTTCTCTTTATCAGAAAAGTTTAAGCGAAAGATTAGGAATTCCTGCAGGGAACAAAAAGAATCTGGAAATAAAGGTTCCCAAGTGGATTTTAAAAAATAAATCCTATCTTAAAAGGTGGTTGCGTGGATTGTACGAAGCTGAAGGAAGTTTCAGTATCCATGAGCCAACCTATACTTACAAATTTTTGTTTGCTAATAAAAATGCTTCATTACTCGAAAGTATCTTTCAGGCATTGAGAATTTTGGGTTTTCATCCGCATTGGGGCAAAGATAAAATTCAAATTTCAAAAAAAGAAGAAGTTTTTAAAATAAAAGATTTGATAAGATTTAGGCAGTATTAAATTATTGCGGGGTGGTGTAATTGGTAACACACGCCGCGCTCTGGACGCGGAGATCCTGGTTCGAGTCCAGGCCCCGCAGCAAACTATCGCTTAACTACTTTTAGGAAAAAAATAAAATAATTTTAGGAGAAACCATGTTAGGGCCGTATTACATAAAAGGGAGTAATCTTGCATATAGAGGTAATAAGTTATTTAGACCGCTTGAAGAAGTAAGAAAAGTAAAACCTCCTGATTTAAGCAAAAGACATATTGAAATAAGGAAAGATGTTCAAAAATGGGCAGTAATTGTAAAAATCTGGGACGAAATTTTCAGAGCGACTATTGAATTTATGAAGAAAAAACGAGTTCTTTTCTTTGATCTTCCTATTACTACAAGAATGATTTCTTCTCCAGGTGCTTTAACCGGAACTATTCCTTCCGATGTCAATCCATTCGAAATTAAATTCTTCAATAAAACAACTTATCTTACTCAATCATCACAACTTTATCTGGAGTTTGCTATTACAAATCCAGAAATTAACAGTGTTTATTGTTGGGAAAAAAGTTTTCGAAGAGAAAGAGCCGATTTCCGTCATCTGCCTGAATTTACTCATATAGAATTTGAAAGCAATATTGATTTTGAAGAAAATTTAAAATTCCAAAAAGATTATCTTCAATTTTTGGTTAATTCACTAATCGAAAACTGTAAAAAGGAAATTTTAGTATTTTTAACAGAAAAAGATATTAAAGAACTAGAGAAATTCTCTAAATTAAAAGACTTTGAGAGAATAACATTTCACGATGCATTTAAATTATTGAAGAAAAAAACGAAAAATCCTAAGTACGATAAAATAACAATCAAAAATTTCAGCGCTTATGAAGAAGTATTACTTACTGAGATTATAAATAAACCAGTTTTTGTTACCCACTATATAGGTGATGAAGTAGCTTTTTATCATGCCATAGATCCCAAAAACCCAAAATTAGTAATAAATGCTGATTTTCTTTTTCCCGGATATGGTGAAATAATTGGTAGCGGTGAGAGAGTTCATACTCGCGAAGAGACAAAAGAAAAGGCGAAACATTTTAAACTTAATATGAAAGATTATCAGCCATACATTGAATCAAGAGATCCCATAAAACCCAAAGTTCATTCAGGTTGGGGTATGGGCATTGAGAGATTTATCCAGGCCATATTAAAATTACCTTTCATTTGGGAAACAAAACCATTTCCACGTGTAGATGGACAAATACGTCCGTAGTTTTTATACAACATGTCTTTAATAAAACCAAAAAAATTAGAAAAAGGAGATACCATTGGTTTAATAAGCCCTTCGGCGCCATTGGCGGGTTTAGTGCCTCATCGAACTGAAAAAGCTATTAAGATGTTAGAAGAATTAGGATTTAAGGTTAAAATTGGACAGAATGCTTTAAAAGTTACAGGTTATACTGCAGGTTCACCTGAAGAAAGGGCCGAAGACATTAATGCATTTTTTAAAGATAAAGAGATAAAAGCAATTATTTGTTTTATAGGAGGGAATCATTCCAATCAAATTTTGAAATATTTAAATTTTCGGTTAATTAAGAAGCATCCCAAAATTTTTGTTGGATATTCTGATGCTACAGTTTTACATTTTGCGTTTTATACCCAATGTAATTTGGTTACATTTTATGGTCCAGCAGCGCTTACTCAATTTGGAGAAAATCCAAGGATTCTTTCTTATACTGAAGAATATTTTAAAAGAGCCTTGATGGAAGCAAAACCAATTGGCAAAATTAAACCTTCTTCATATTGGACAGAAGAGATTCTTGATTGGTTTAAAAAAGATGATTTGAAAAGGCCAAGAAAAATGAAAAAGAATAAAGGTTGGCAATGGTTGAAAAAAGGTAAAGCCGAAGGTCCGATATTAGGAGGTTGTATTACATCGATGATGCATTTAAGAGGAACAAAATATTGGCCGAATTTTTCCGATTCTATTTTCTTTTGGGAAATTCCTGAAAGCGATAATGATATTACCAAAGGTGAAAGAATAGAGAATATAGATTCCTATTTAACAGATCTTGAGCTATCAGGAGTTTTTGAAAAAATTAAAGGAATGATTGTAGGAAGATTTTTTGGATATTCTAAACAAGAAGAGAAAGAAGTTATAAAAATAATTAAACAAAGAACTGCTAGTTATAATTTTCCCATTCTTATTGGCGTTGATATAGGTCATACTGATCCGGTGATTACTCTTCCACTGGGTGTTAAAGCAAAGATTGATTCTTCAAAAAATTCCTTTGAGATTATAGAAAGCGGAGTAATTTAGAAAAACGGGAAAATATGAATAAAAGTAAAAAACCATTCACCGGGTTACATATTTTAGGAGAGATAACCACAGATGGGGTGGAAAAGTTAAAAACTTTAACTCAAGCCAAAAAGTATATTGACAGTGTTATAAAAAAATATAATTTACACAAACTAGGTGCTTTTTATTACAGATTTTCTAAAGGTGGGGGTTTTACTATCCTCATCAGTTTAGTGGAATCTCACATTGCCATTCATACTTGGCCCGAATTGGGCTATTTAACCTTAGATGTTTATCTGTGTAATTACTCAAAGGATAATAGCACGGTTTGCAAAAAAGTTTTCAAAGAAATAAGTGAATATTTCCATCCATTAAAAATAACCAAAAGATTTATAAAAAGATGATAGATGAAAGGTTAACGAAATTAATAGATTTTATTTTTCTGTATCAAAAAGATTTCAATGGAGATGAAAAGCTCTATTGGGATACTCATTGGAATAAAATGATTATTATTATAAAAAATATGGCGAGATATTTGAAATTAGGAATAAATTGGATTTTTACTGTAACGAAGCACTACACTCTTATTATAAGGAGATAGTAAAAGAAACGTTGGATAAAGATTTTAAAAATCTAAAGTGTATCGAAGTTGGATACGGCGGATGTTATGAATCTGCATTAATGGCACAAGATGGAGCAGAGGTTACAGTATTAGATTATTCAGAAAAGGCAATCGAATATGCTAAAATTGTCAGTGGAAGAGTAGTGTTTTAAACGAAATTAAGTTTTTAAAAAGTAATATTTTCGAGTTTTGTACAGATGAAAATATGATTTAGTATGGAATTGTGGTCTTATTGAGCATTATCAAGATAATGAAATTGTTCAGATAATTAAAAAAATGATGGATCTTGCAAAAAATAATGGTTTAATTATAATTACCATTCCTAATTTGTTATCACCACAATCAATTTATTGGATGTTGACAGCAGGAAAATCATCGGAAAAATATATAAGCCATGGAAAATTAAAAGCATTAATGAAAAGAGGTGCTTAAAATATGTGAAAATAAAAAATTTTCATTATTGGTTGCCTCTTTTTTACTAGCAGAATGGGCAGTAAAAATTAGCAAAAATAAATTATTAAATAATCTTTCAATTTTCTGTTGGTTGTTTAGTGGTATCGGAGTTAAAATATAAAAATGAGAGAAATTACAAAAGAAGAAATTAAGAAAATGAGTTATGTGGAGCTAATGGCCTTTTTAGAGGAAGTTAACCGACCCCCTGGTGGCAAGAATTCGATTAGACTCGTAGTACAAAATTGTTTTATTACAAAGGATTCTAAAGTTTTAGATATTGGGTGTAATACTGGCTATGTTTCTTTTGAAATTGCCCATCTCGCTAAATGTAAAGTTATAGGAATTGATATAAATAAAAATATGATTAAAGTCGCTGAAAAAATTAGAAAGAGAGATCCATTAGGTCATTTAATAAAATTTAAAGTTGCTGATGCTATGAATTTACCATTTCCTGATGAAACTTTCGATGTAGTAGTTTCAGGCGGTTCTACGGCATTTATTGAAGATAAATTGAAAGCTCTCAGGGAATATAAAAGGGTCTTAAAACAGTGGGGATTTATTGCCGATATTAACTTTTTCTATAGAATAAAACCCCCCATTTCCTTACTCAAACGCCTTACGTCTATTTTAGAAGTAGAAATTCTACCATGGGATATAAATTATTGGATAAATCTATATGAGCAGTGTGATTTGGAAAAGTATTTTATTTATACAAGCCATATTAAACCAGTTTCACAACAAGAAATAAAAAATTATTGCTCAGTAATGGCTAAAGAGAAAAATTTGCCGAAAGAGATTGAATTTGAGCTAAAAAAGAAACTTATGAAAATCATGAGTATCTTTAATGAAAATCACAGATATCTTAATTATGGAATCTTTATTTTACGCAAGAGACCAGAAAAAGAACAAATTTCTCTTTTTGGTGCATAAAAAAAGCTATTATAAAAGATAGCTATTAAAGGTACCGATTTGTTGCGAGTATTTAAGATGCTTTTAATTTATATTTATTTTCGAGATATTGATTTTCTCTCTGCCAATTCCCGAAGCTTTTCGGAAATGCCATAAGTACTATAAAGTATTTGGGGTGATATATTATGATGCCGCTGAATAATTTGGTTTACTCTTTGAAGAATGTTCAAAAGAGCAACCTCCTCTCTTTTAATCTTTTCTAGAATATCCGATTCTATATTAGCAACAATTCCGAATCCTTGATTTTTTAGTACAGAAGAAAGTGATTGAATTAATTCATCAATTGATATTGGGTAACCAGCAGTTGACCAAATGAATTCAAAGAATCTTCTGATTAATTTTCTTAAAACGTAACCATGCTTTTTGTTCGATGGTATAACCCCTTCACTTAAAAGGATATAAATTGCTCTGAAGTGGTCAACGCAGATTCTAACAATAGTATCATTCGGTTCAATTCCGTTTTTTAATAAGAAATCCTTTACTATTTGAAGGAGCGGCGAAATTGTATCGATATGGTAACAATCGCATCCCTGCAATACCGCTGCTAATCGTTCTATACCAATTCCCAGATCAAATCCTGGATTTGGAACTGGAAGTAATTTCCCATCAGGCAAGGTTTGGGAGTGGACATAAATTAAATTGAGTAGCTCTACATATTGATTTGGATTCCCGGCTAATTCTTCAATTGACTTAACTTTTTGCGAGGAATGCGCAAAAATAACTGTAATCCCATGTCCTATTGGTCCTGGTACCCCAAATCTCCATTCTTGCCAGAAATAGCCATTTTTTTCAAGTTTGAAAATACGATCTTCATCAACTTTATTAAGTCTTAGTGCTGAGTAAAACTCCTCGTTCACAGGAATTGTGAAGTATAGATGTTCTTTTTCAATTCCTAAGAAAGCAAGGAGCTCTAAAAGATAAGCCACGGCTTCCGTATGGGTTATATTGAACGTTCCACTACCGAACATTTCAAAAAAAGTAAAATAATAAGGGTTAACGCCAACAACCTCTATATCACTTGCACCACCTGTTCTAAGACATCCTTGAATCAATGCAAAGTTTTGGGGGCGAACGGATTTATCTGTAAACCAACTTTTGAACGGTGTAATTGTAGCATTGATAAACATTACAGTTGGGTCGTTAGAAATCAGAGGGAATGAGTCAAAAATCCTATATCCTCTATCTTTATGAAATTTAAGAAGTTTCTGTTTGATTTCTTTGACTGTCAGGCTAGACGGCATAGGCTCCATTTCTCCCCACCTTATTTTTAAAGTGCATAGTTTTTTATATAGCAAAATATAATCCTTGTCAAATTCTATTCGAAGATTTATTGCTTTAAACTATTTAAGGTCTAAAACTTTGAAATTAACCTTCTAATGCTTGATTCGTGAATTTAAATTTAGTAAAATTAGAAGAACTCTTGGAGGATTCCCACTAGTAAATTGATTCTTTCTTTTTTAAAATTAAAACATATGGAGAAAATAACAAAGGAAATTTTAAAGGAGGCTTTTCCAGAAAGGCCAAGAGAAAAATATTTCAAAAAGTATGATTTTGGACTTTTAATTGTCATTGGTGGTTCTGATTTTTATTCTGGCTCTCCGGCTTTGGCTGCAATGGCTGCTTTTAGATCTGGGGTTGGAATGGTAAGAATAATTGCTCCAAAGAGGGCAGCAGACATCATTGCTTCTTTTTCTCCAAATTTAGCTACCTATCCTTTAGAGGGAAAATGGCTAACAAAAAAGCATTTGCCGACTTTGTTTGAAATGACAGAATCTGCAAAATTAGTTGCAGAAGGAAACGTTGCAGTGGTAATTGGAGGAGGAATGGGAAGGACAAGGGAAACTCAAGAAGCAATAGTTGAATACCTTTCAAAAATTGATGTTCCAGTGGTCATCGATGCTGACGCAATATATGCCGTTGCAAAAAAACCAGAAATTATTCCTGGGAAAAAATTTCTTTTTACTCCTCATCCTTATGAATTTTTTGTTTTGACAGGAAGGAAAGTTTATCAATTGCCTTTGGAAGAACAAATAAAGATTGTTCAAGAAGAGGCAGAGAGATTAAAAACAGTGATTTTATTGAAGGGAAAACCAGACATTATAACAAACGGAAAAAAAGTTGCTCTTTGTGAAGCAGGTTCTCCTTACATGGCAGTGGGGGGAACGGGAGATACTTTGGCAGGAATTTGTGGGGCTTTGATGGCAAGGAAAATAGATCCATTTTTGGCAGCCAAGGCAGGAGCTTTTGTCAATGGAAGGGCGGGGGAAATTGTAGCCCAAAGGTTGAGAGATGGATTAACCGCAACCGATGTTATTGAAGCAATTCCTGAAGTTTTAAAAGAAATATGACAGAAAAAATTTATGACTTAATCATTGTTGGAGGGGGGCCAGCAGGAATTACTGCTGGGATTTATGCTTTAAGGCAAAAATTAAAAACCTTGATGATAACTAAGGATTTTGGAGGTCAAATGAATAGAAAAGTTGTGAAAATTGAAAATTTTCCGGGATTTCTTGAAATTTCAGGCCAGGAATTGATTGAAAAATTTGTTTCCCATTTGAAAAAGTATCCGATTGAAATTGAAATGAAAGAAGTGGTGGAAATTAAAAAAGAAAAAGATTATTTTCGGGTCAAGACAAAGAACAATAAAGAATTTTTCTCAAAAACAGTAATCGTTGCCTCTGGTGCAAACCCAAGAAGTTTGGGGGCAAAGGGAGAAAAAGAATTTTTAGGAAAGGGAGTGAGTTATTGTCCTTTATGCGATGCCCCTCTTTTTAAAAATAAAGTAGTTGCAGTAATCGGTGGAGGAAATGCCGGTTTTGAGGCAGCGATTTTTTTGGCAAAATACGCAAAAAAGGTTTACATTTTAGAATTTTCAAATCAAATTAGGGCAGATAAAGAAAATCAAGAGAGAGCTCAAAAAACTGGGAAAATTGAAATAATTTTGAATGCAAAGGTTGAAGAAATAAAGGGAGAAAATTTTGTTAGAGCTCTAGTTTATAAAGATTTAGTTTCTCAACAGCTAAAAGAAATTCAAGTGGATGGAATCTTTGTTGAAATTGGAAACATTCCCTCGACCGCCTTTGTAAAGGATTTAGTCGATTTTAATGAGAGAGGAGAAATCATCGTCGAATTCGAAACGATGGCAACAAAAACTCCAGGCCTTTTTGCTGCCGGAGATTGCAACGCCGGAAAGCACAAACAAATAATCACTGCTTGCGGAGAAGGAGCGAAAGCAGCACTATCTGCTTATGATTATTTGCAAAAATTGAAACCCAATCTCTAAATGCCAAAAATAAAAAAAATCAAGGCAAGGGAAATTTTAGATTCAAGGGGAAATCCAACGGTTGAAGCTGAACTGGAAACTGATTTTGGAAAATTTTTTGCTTCAGTTCCCTCGGGGGCTTCTAAAGGAAAGTACGAAGCAGTTGAGTTGAGAGATGGAAGAAAGAGATATTTTGGAAAAGGAGTAAGAAAAGCGATTAAGAATATAAATGAAATCATTGCGGAAAAATTGAGAGGATTTAATGTAACAAAACAAAAAGAAATCGATGAAATTTTAATAGAGCTTGATGGAACTGAAAATAAATCTAAATTAGGAGCTAATGCAATTTGCGGAGTTTCAATGGCAGTTTGCAAAGCAGGAGCTCAAGCAAAAAACCTTCCGCTTTACAAATACATTAGAGAACTTTACAACCCACAGCTTACAACTTACAACTTGCCGAGACCTTCTTTTAATATCATCAATGGCGGAGTTCATGCCGGAAACGATTTAGATTTTCAAGAATTCATGGTTTGTCCAAGGACGAAGATTTTTTCGGAGAACTTAAGAATCGGGGTCGAAATTTATCATAAATTAAAAGAAATCATCGCTAAAAAATACGGAAAGTTAGCAACGAATTTGGGAGATGAAGGAGGTTTTACACCACCTATCAAAGATCCAGAAATTGCGATTAAATTAATTTTAAAGGCAGCAAAAAGTTTAAATTATCAAAACAAAATCTCAATTATTTTAGATGTAGCCGCCTCTCAATTTTTTGATGGGAAAAAGTATAAAACAAAAATTGGAAATTTTTCAGGAAAAGAACTAGCAAATTTTTATTTGAAGCTGATTAAAAAATACCCAATTGAAGGAATTGAAGATCCTTTTGCCCAAGATGATTTTGAAAGCTGGCAAAATTTTTCTTCCTACTTCCAACTTCCTTCTTCCAACTTCTTGATCATCGGCGACGATTTAACAGTTACTAATCCAAAAAGAATAAAAATGGCAAAGGAAAAAGGTCTTTGCAATGCAATTGTTATAAAAATAAACCAAATCGGAACTGTAACCGAGGCAATCGAGGCAGCAAAATTGGCAAAATCTTTTGGCTGGAAAATAATGGTTTCTCATAGGTCTGGCGAAACCACTGATGATTTCATTGCAGATTTTGCAGTAGGAATTGGCGCAGATTTTATTAAATCAGGAGCTCCAGCCAGAGGAGAAAGGGTGGCAAAATATAACAGACTGTTAAAAATCGAGGAAGAATTAAAAAGCCCAAAATTCTGATATTTGTACATTTGCGCAAATGTGAAAATGTCAAAAAAGATAATCTTAATTGTTATTGACGGATTGGGTGATGAACCAATCCCTCAGCTAAAAAACAAAACTCCTTTGGAAGCTGCAAAAACTCCAAATTTTGATTTTTTGGCAAAAAATGGAGTTTGTGGTTTAGTTTTGCCATGGCATGAAAAAGGAAAATTACCAACTTCAGAAGATACTCATTTGGCAATTTTTGGTTATGACCCAAAAAAATCAAATCCTGGGAGAGGAGTTTTAGAAGTTTTGGGAATTGGAGAAAAAATCAAAAAAGGAGATGTTTGTTTTAGAGGAAATTTTGCAACGGTCGATGAAAATTCGGTGATAATTGACAGAAGAGCAGAAAGAATCGAAGATACTGAAGATTTGATTGAGAGTTTAAACAGAATAAAAATTAAAGGAGTGAAATTAATTGTAAGAAAGGCTTTTGGCCATAGGATTGGAGTAATCTTTAGAGGAAAGAATCTCTCAACGAAAGTTTCTTCAAACGACCCCAAAAAAGTTGGTGTTAAAGTTTTGAAAATAAAAGGGCAAAAAAGGATGGTTAAAATCTTAGAAGAGTTTTTGGAAAAAGCAAGGGCTGTTTTGGAAAATCATCCGAAAAATAAAAAAAGAATAAAAGAGGGAAAATTGCCAGCAAATTATATTTTGGTGAGGGGGGCTGGAAAGTTAAAAAAAATTGAAAGTTTCAAAGAGAAATATGGACTGAAAGCAGGTTTCATTGCCGGAGGAACATTGTATAAGGGAATTGGAAAGTATCTGGGAATGGAGGAAATAAAAGTTAAAGGAGCGAACGGAACAATAAAAACAAATTTGAAAGGAAAATTTTTAGCAGCGAAAAAAGCGATTAAAAATTTTGATTTTATTTTTTTGCATATTAAAGCCTGCGATAATTTAGCAGAGGATGGAAAATTTTTAGAAAAGAAAGAATTTATTGAAAAAATAGACCAGAATTTAAAGCCGATTTTGAATTTAAAAAATGTTTTGATTGTGATCACTGGCGATCACTCTACTTGCTCTCTAAGAAAGAGCCATTGCAATCTTCCAAATCCAATTTTGATTTATGGAGCAAAGAAAGATGGTTGCAAAAAATTTTCAGAAAGAGAGTGTAAAAAAGGAAAACTCGGAATTTTGAAACAAATTGATTTAATGAAAAAGATTTTCACATTGACAAAAGGTTTTTAAAAAAATAAAATTGAATAATTATGGAAAACAAAATTGAAAAGGTTCAAAAAAGGGATGGCACAATAGTTCCTTTTGACCAAAGCAGAATCGAAGAGGCTATTTTTAAAGCTTTGACTGCAACTGGTGAGGGAGAAAGAAAAAAGGCAAAAAGACTTGCAAACAAAGTCGTTCGAATTTTAAATCGAAGATTTAAAAAAGGAGAAATTCCTCATGTTGAGCAAATTCAAGATATCGTTGAAGAAGTTTTAATTTTGGAGGGTTTAGTAAAAACAGCAAAAGCTTACATTCTTTATAGAGAACAAAGAAGAAGAATTAGGGAGGCAATTGCAGTTTCTGAAGAGGCAGTGGATAGATTGGATCAATACATTGAAAAGCTAGACTGGGAAGTTCAAGAAAACGCCAACATGGCTTTTTCTTTACAGGGCCTAAACCACTATGGCGTCACTTACATTATCAAGAAGTATTGGCTGAACAAGATTTATCCAAAAGAGATAAGGGAAGCTTATGAATCTGGAGATTTTCACATTCACAATTTAGATACCCTTGGGCCCTATTGTGTTGGCTGGGATCTTTACGATCTTTTGATTAAAGGCTTTGGCGGAGTTCCAGGAAAGGTTGAATCAAAACCAGCAAAACATTTCAGGTCAGCTTTGGGTCAAGTGGTCAATTTTATGTATACACTCCAGGGAGAAGCAGCGGGTGCAATCTCTTTTTCAAATTTCGACACTCTTTTAGCACCATTTATCAGATACGACAATTTGAACTATCAACAAGTCAAGCAAGCTCTTCAAGAATTCCTATTCAATATGGCAATACCTACAAGGGTGGGTTTCCAATGTCCCTTCACTAACATCACTTTAGATTTAAAACCCTCTCCAGTGTTTGCGAAAATGCCAGTAATTATTGGGGGAAAACCACAAGACAAAACATATTCAGAGTTTG
>Ga0272445_1002136_pt1 | contig 14026 bp, 12 predicted proteins | sample YNPCB0031_FD_194404 | JGI IMG/M metagenome (GOLD analysis project Ga0272445, IMG submission 194404) | Hot spring sediment microbial communities from Yellowstone National Park, WY, United States - YNP-CB-003-1 | ecosystem: Environmental > Aquatic > Thermal springs > Hot (42-90C) > Sediment... | reverse complement strand
CTTGGAAGTGGCTATCCACCACATCCTCCTTGATTACTCGATCTTGGAGAGCCTTGGCCCGATGGCCCACGTAGACCCTCCTCTGAGGGGTAGGTCCACTGCCAGGCACCTCTTCGACATGCTTAGGAAGGGCATGATAGACTTCGTAGTGAGTGACCACGCCCCTCACGCCCTCTTCGAGAAAGAGGGCGAAGACCCTAGGCCCGGCTTCCCCAACCTGCAATTGATGATGCCTCTGCTCATGACTCAGGTCAAGAGAGGCAGGCTTGACCTGGGCTTGGTTTTGGAGAAGGCGTCCACTAGGCCAGCCCAGGTCTTCGGGCTGAGGGGGCGAGGCGCGATAGCAAGGGGGTACTATGCCGACTTGGTCGAGGTGGACCTCAGGAGGAGGCTGAAGGTGAGGAGCGAGACCCTGGTGTCGAAGGCCAAGTACACGCCCTTCGAGGGCGTGACCCTTGTGGGCGTGCCCGTGAGGACCTACGTCAACGGCGTGTGCGTCAACGATGACTACGCAATAGTGGGGAAGGGAGGCGAGGGGGCTGTACTCACGCCCGGGTGAGATCCTCCATGTGTCCTGAGAGGCTGCTCTTGGATGGCATGTGCGGGAGGCTGGCTCGCTGGCTCCGCCTTCTAGGGTTCGACGCCGACTACTACAAGGACGCGAACGATGAGGCGCTTCTATCAGAGGCCGAGAGGACCGGCAGGGTGATAGTCACGAGAGATCAGGGCCTCTACAGCAAAGCGGTCAAGAGGGGCTTGAAGTGCGTGTTGCTGACGTCGACGGACCACGTAGAGAACATGAGGAAGGTTCTCCGAGAGCTGAACGCCGAGATAGTCATCCCTCCGAGGGAGACCCGATGCCCCTTGTGCAATAGCCTGCTCAAGGAGGTTGCCCCCGACTCAGTCATGGCCCTCCTGCCATCAGAGGACTTGGCTAGGCGCTACGATAAGTTCTGGCTGTGCGAGGGGTGCAAGAAGGCCTACTGGATAGGCTCTCACTGGCGAAACATTAAGAAGACGCTGAGAGAAGTGGAGGGTTGTACAGAGGAGGACTGAGCCTTGAGCTGCATAACCGACGAGGAAGGGGCCTTCTTGGTCAAGCTCGCTAGGAGGGCCGTGTCCGAGTACTTCTCCTCCAAGAGGGTCATGGACCCTCCGCGAGACGCGCCGTCGAAGCTCTACGAGAAAAGAGGGGTTTTCGTGACCATAGAGACCCATCCGAGCCGTGAGCTCAGGGGCTGCATCGGCTTCCCGGAGCCAGTGTACCCCCTCATCGAGGCGACCATAAGGGCAGCACTGGCCTCGGCCCTTGAAGACCCCCGGTTCCCGCCCCTAGACAAGTCCGAGCTGGATAGAGTCGTCTTCGAGGTCAGCGTCCTCACGCCACCTCAGCTTATCAAGGTCTCAAAGCCGGTGGAGTACCCGTCCAAGATAAAGGTCGGGGTGGACGGCTTGATAGTGGAGAGGGGCTTCTTCAGGGGCCTGTTGCTACCCCAAGTGGCCGTCGAGTACGGCTGGGACGAGGAGGAGTTCTTGACGCAATGCTGCTTGAAGGCGTTGCTACCCCCCGACGCGTGGCTTGACCCTCGCACGAAGGTCTACAAGTTCCAAGCAGAGGTCTTCGAGGAGGAGGCCCCCGAGGGCCCCGTGAGGAGGAGGAAGCTAAGTTAGATCGCCGCAGACACAGAACGACTCGTGTATGAGGTCGTGGAGCCTGTCCAGCCCCGTCTTCTTTAACGCCGAGATCACAACGACCCTAGAGGCGCGCTCGTACTTGAAAACCAAGTCCGTGAGCTCTAGGGCTAGGTCGGAGAGGACGTCAGTCCTCGAGCTCAGTCTTCTCTTGACCTCGTCTACCCTCAAAGCGACCTCCGACAGGTCCACGACGTCCCCCTTGTTGATCACGGCTACCGTCGGTATCTCGAGCCTCAGCTCTATTATTAGCGAGAGCAACTTTATCACCAATAGCTCGCTCGCGTCCCTTATGGTCTCGGCGTCTACTATGTAGACGGCCACGGCCCTCCTCGCCCTCTTTATAGCGTTGCTCAGGGACGGGCCCAGCCCCCTGAAAACGAAGAGCTCCATCTGTCCCGGTGTGTCGACCAAGACGTAGTCCGCGTCGCTCGCCGCGATCCTTTTCACTATCTCGTCCATCCTCTCCTCCATGATCATCGAGGCCATGATCATGGCGCCATTGGGCCCTAGGCCCAGCTCCTTCATCAAGTCGCTGGTTTTCACTATTTCCCTCACGTCGAACGTGGCCTTGTAAGGCAAGACCTCTACGCCGGGGTCGAGGTTGATACGCGAGACCCGGAAGCCCAGCCCTTCAAGCCACTCGCCGAACGACTTGACGAGGGTCGTCTTCCCGCATCCCGCCGTCCCTACAAACACGATGAACACGACCAGTCCCCTCATTGAATCTCTCATGAGGAGCTTAAAAGCCCGACAGGTTTTGGCTTATGCGAGCATTGATCGTGACCCTCAAAGCGCTCCTAAATCCCGAGACTTGTTTTCTTTGTCTAGGCCATGACGACGGCGGGAGACGCTTATTCGAGGCTACGGTCATCTACAAATGAACACAAGCGCGCTAGTCGAGGATCGAGGGCCCCTTTACAGTATTTCATTTTAGCTTCGCAGCACCAATACTAGTCGCACACCTATCGCTAGCGTTCAGCTTAATGAAAGCTGTCGGCAGGCACTGTCCGTTGGCATAGTCGAGATTCTAGTCACTCACATCGCTTTTTTGTTAGCGGGGTTCTCACCGTGAGCTTGTGGTCGTCGCTTGGCACGTCTTCATGAGTTAGCCTTCGAGAAGGCGATCGACGAATCTTAGCACTGGCCTCTCTCGATAAGTATTACAGTTGCCTTAATATTTCTCAACCCCTCCTTATAACTTGTAGACACGGTGAAGTGAACATGGAGTACTCTCTATTAGCGGATTTTTATGAGAAGATCGAGTCCACGACTAAGAGGCTCGAGATGACGGACCTCCTAGTAACGCTCTTGAAGAAAACTCCTCCGAGCGTAATAGATAAAGTCGTCTACTTGACCCAGGGCAAGTTGTACCCAGACTACGTAGGCGTAGAGCTGGGCGTGGCGGAGAAGCTCGCCTTGAGGGCCCTCTCCTTGGCTACCGGCCTATCGGCAGAGGAGCTGGAAGCGGAGCTGAAGAGGGCGGGCGACATAGGCGTCGCGGCCGAGCGCGCCCTCTCTAGGAAGAAGGTCAAGAGCCTCTTGGACTTCGTGGCCCAGTCGCAGGTCGGGGCGAGGAAGCTGACGGTCGACGAGGTCTACAACACTCTCGACAAAGTCGCCAAAGCGATGGGCGAGGGCTCTCAGGACACGAAGGTATCACTAATAGCGAGCTTATTGAGGCACGCGACGCCGAAGGAAGCAAGGTACTTAATGAGGACCATAACTGGGAAGCTGAGGCTCGGAATAGCCGACATGACCATATTGGACGCGCTGGCGATAGCCTTCTGTGGCGGGAAAGATGCCCGCCCCCTTATCGAGAGGGCGTACAACCTCTCAAGCGACCTAGGCTACGTCGCTAGGGTGGTGGCTGAGAAGGGGCTCGAGGGAGCCAAGCAGTTCAAGATAGCGATAGGCAGGCCCATAAGGCCGATGTTGGCGGAGCGCTTGACCACGGCTGAGGAGATACTCCAAAAGCTAGGCGGCAAGTGCGTAGCTGAATACAAGTACGATGGCGAGAGGATACAGGCGCACAAGTCGGGCACCGACGTCATACTGTTCTCGCGCAGGCTGGAGAACATAACCCATCACTACCCAGACGCTTGCAACATCGTAAAGAACCACGTAAAGGCCAACGAGGCAATCGTGGAGGCGGAGTGCGTGGCGATAGATCCTGACACGGGAGAGATGAGGCCTTTCCAGGAGCTGATGCACAGGAGGAGGAAGTACGGCATAGAGGAGGCCATGAAGGAGTACCCCGTCTCGCTCTTCTTCTTCGACTGCCTCTACGTGGACGGACAGGACCTTACAAACGCGCCCTACCCCCAGAGGAGGGAGGTGCTGACGAAGATCCTCGAGCCCAGCGAGAGGGCCATGCTAGCGACCTACAAGTTAGTAGACAGCGTCGAGGAGCTGGAGCGCTTCTTCGAGGAGGCGATAAGCGAGGGTTGCGAAGGGCTCGTGTGCAAATCACTGGCGCTGGACTCAGTTTATCAGGCGGGGGCCAGGGGCTGGCTCTGGATAAAGTTCAAGAGGTCCTATCAGTCGAAGTTGGTGGAGCCCATCGACGTTACCGTCGTGGGCGCATTCTGGGGCAAGGGGAAGAGAGCTGGCAAGTACGGAGCCCTGCTCTGCGCCGTCTACGACCCGGAGGCTGACGTCTTCAGGACCGTGTGCAAGGTGGGAAGCGGCTTCACCGACGAGGACCTCGAGAAGATGCCTGAGATGTTGCGCCCCTACCTCATAGAGCACAAGCATCCGCGCGTCGACTCCAGGATAAAGGCCGACGTCTGGTTCGTGCCCAGCGTGGTGATAGAAATAATAGGCGACGAGATAACCCTAAGCCCCTTGCACACAGCTGGCTTGGGAACCATAAAGCCTGACGCGGGCTTGGCCATAAGGTTCCCGCGATTTACGGGCCGCTGGAGGTTTGACAAGAGCCCCGAGGACAGCACGACCGTCAAGGAGCTAGTCGAGATGTACAAGATGCAGCTCAAGAAGATAGAAGCTTAAGAGCTCCGCTGGGCCATCTTCTCCAACATCCTCTCGAAGGTCCACCTCACGGCGTTTTTGAGCTCCCTGATCCTCTTCTCGTCGACTACGTTCTTTACGAAAATCTCCGTCAAGACGTCCCCTTTGGTCTTCACCTCATAGTCTAAGACCTCGCTCTCTCTCACCTCTCCCCTCTCAGCCGCCTCGCGGTCCTTCCTCCTCATCTCCTCGAGCACTTTTTCGACTAGGAACTGCCTGAAAGGCGGGACGTTCACGTTGAGCTCTAGGTCTTGGGCTGGGATTATCCTCAAGTACCCCTCTCCTATGTACATCTTCCCGAGCAACTTGTTGCCCATTCTTGAGGACGCTAAGATTAAGGTCTCGGTCTCGAGCCCTCGAGTTTGAGGGGCCGGAGGTGGGGGTGCTTGCGGCGCGACCTCCTTCGCGACCTCTAGGGCGGAGGCCGGCTTAAAGGAAGCCTTGGCGAGGGCCTCGTCGACAAGCTTTATGAGCAGCTTTATGTTCTCGACTTCAGCCGTCAGGGCCGAGAGCTTGTCCTCCAAGTACTTCTTCAAGTCGGCCAGACTTTTGACCAGGTCCTCCAAGCCCCTTCACTTCTCTACACTACCGAGTTCTACATATCTCTACTGCTTAAAAACTCCCTCACTGCTTGTCACCATCAAATGCTCCAAGGCCTGCTGAACGAGTTGTGGTGAACTACCTCCCTCAGGCCCCTCCTATGCGGGGGTGAGGGCCCCTCTCCAGGCTGGCCTATCGTGATCAGCGCCAGAGGCCTCACGTTAGCTGGTAGCTTTAGGACCCTCCGAACCTCTTCCTCGTAGAACGCGCCGACCCAGCAAGTGCCGAGGCCTATCGAGTAGGACGCGAGTAGCATGTTCTGAGTAGCTGCGGCGCAGTCTTGAATGGCATATAGCCTTCTGCCCCTCTCGCCGTAGATGGCCCCGGTCCTATCCATGTCGGCGCAGACGGCTATTATGGCCGAGGCCTCTGTCATCCACATCTGGTTAAGAGAGGCTCTGGCCAGATCTCTCATCTTGTCCTTGTCGTCCACGACAACGAACTCCCAAGGCTGGAGATTTCCAGCAGAAGGTGCCCAAATGGCCGCCTCTAGCACGTATTTCAACTGCTCCAGGCTTAGCTCCGAAGGTAGGTAGGACCTTATTGACCTCCTGCCTCTTATGGCCTCATAAACCTCCAAATTTCGAGCACCTCTCCTACTTCATCATTGTTTACTATGCTTATTAAAGCTTAGCATAAACGAATGGACAGCGATGATCAGTGCAACGCTGCTGAAAGTCGTGGCGGATTACCTCAATCCCTTCTCCCTAACTCTACTGCTTGCCTTGGCGCTAGCCGCCGCCCTTCACTTGAGGCTCTCGCCCAAGGACAGGATCTTGATAGGGAGAGTGTGGCGGTTCTTCCCCTTCTACGTGGACCTCAGAGAAGCGAAGCACATAATTATATTTGGGATAACGGGGTCCGGGAAGACCAACACAGCCAAGCTGATAGTAAGTTCCTTTAAGGGCTCCAAGCTCATAATAGACTGGAACGGAGAGTATTTAATAGGCAGAGTCGCGAAGCCCTCCGAGCTCTCGATAAGCCACCTGACGATGCTCGACTTCTGCGAAGCCCTCGCAGTGTCGCTCCAGCTTACAGCCCCTCAATACGCAATGTTGCTCGAAGTTGCCAAGGACTCGAGCAACATGAGTGAGATAATAGAGAAGCTCCGCAAGTACCCGGCCGAGAGCGATACTAGGAGGGAGATAAAGAACGCGTTGCTCAGGAGGCTCGAGCCCCTATCCTACGCCAACCTCTTCTCGGGCTCGCTGACCATAGACGACGTTGACACCATAGACCTCTCCGGGCTAACCTTCGACGCCAAGAGGCTCGTGGCCAACGTAATCCTCAGGCTGATATACAACAATCCCACGAAGCGATTGCTCGTCATAGAAGAGGCGCAGAACGTGCTGTTGCCACGCCGCTTTGACCAGCCTCCAACTAGTTGCGAAATCATAATAGACGAGGTCAGGAAGCACGGGGTGAGGGTCTTGGCGGTCGCGCAAATACCGTCGCTCGTCTCGACGACGTATCGTAACGCCGAGTACATAATCCTCCACAGGCTCAGCCTCACTGCGGAAGAGGCGAAGAACATGGGCCTGACCCAAGAGGAGAGGCTCGGGATAGCAAGGTTGCCAAACGGGAGTTGCTTGATCGTCCATAGAGGTAAGAAGTTCACGGTCAGGGTGTTTAAGGTCAAGAGCCTGAACGCGGGGGCTGTAAGCGAAAAAATGCAAGCCGAAGCACGGAAGAGGGAGCACCAAAGCCCCTCAGGGCCCAAGAGTGAGGTGGCCTTGTTGCCTTACATAATCGAGGACCTCAGGGAAATAAACGAGTGGCGAAAAGACGTGACGAATAACTTCAACAGGCTAACGAGAGAAGTAGACGAGCTCAAGCAGCTACTAAAGAGCTTCGCTGACAGAATATCTTTTTTGAGCAACGCCGAGGTGGCGACCCCCTCAAACATCAAGGCCCTCCACGATAAGATCGAAAGCCTCGAGTACTCGTTGAGCTTCGTGAGGGAGAAGGTCTCCGAGATCGAAGAGGCTCTACACAGGAGCTCTAAAGGCGGAGAGTTGCACCGAAAATGCTCGAAGGCGAACTAAGGGCCCTATCGCCATACCCCTCTTTGAGACCAGGACAGTTGAAGATAGCGAAGACCGTGTACATGACCGTAGCCCAGGGGCTTTGCACGGTAATCGAAGCGCCTTGTGGGCTTGGCAAGACGATAGCCTCGTTAATGGGGATAGCCCTCTCTCTGCAGAGGAACTTAACAAGAAGGGTCCTATGGCTAACGAGGACTAATGACGAGAGCGATAAAGTGATAGAGGAGGCGAAGCACCTCAAGGACCGTGAAGGCCTCTTACGGGGCCTTTCGCTCAGGGGCAAGGCCTCTTCGTGTCCCCTCCTCCGCGGTGTCAACGAAGAGCTGTCCCACTTGGCGTGTCGTGCGCTGAGAGACGAATCGCTGTGCCCCTACCTAGACCAAGAGAAGGTGGATAGCTGTGCCAACCGCTTAAGTTGCGAGCAAGACCTCGTAACGTCAATTGAGGTGATTCAAGCCGCAATCAAGGAAAGGTGCTGTCCAGTCGCCGTGATGAGGAGGCTGATGAAGAGTAGTAACGTATTAGCCCTTACATATCCCTACGTCTTTAATCGCTACGTCTACGGAGCTTACTTCAGATCTCTGCAAGTGCGCGAGACTGCGGCTATAATAGATGAGGCGCACAACGTCATTGAGTCAGCGGTGGAATACGAGTCGAAAGTCCTTACGCTTAGAACGCTGTACAACTCCATCGACGAGTTGTCAATTAGGAGGGCCGAGCTCACAAGTCCTCTCGAGGACTTGGTTTATCTGTTCAAAAAGTTCGCGAATAACGATCTCTCGCAAGGAGTCGAAATCTCACGAGAGGAAATTCTGAAGATAATCTCGAAGCACTTCAAGGACCCTTCTGAATACTTGTGGAGGTTGCGAGAGGTTGCCTCCGAAGTAATTAGGACGAGGGCTCTAAAGGGCCTCACGATAAGGTGTCCGACATACTCGACTTACGCCTTCCTAGAAAGGGCGTTAAACGTTGATCGCGATCACGTGACATGGCTTTACCTACTTGCTGAAGGCGAGCTCTGCGTCGAGGTCAGGCCATTGACCTACGACTTCAAACAATTCGCTAGCAAATTCCACAGCGTTGTGTTAATGTCCGGCACCCTCTCGCCAGTAGGCGCCTTTGTCAAGGTTCTAAACCTAGAGGTCGAGGACCCCAAAGTAGTCAAGTACGTCAGGCCGAAGTACGGTCACGTTACTTTCGTGGTCGACCAATCAGTCTCGACCTCGCTCAGAAATAGGTCAGAGCACCTCTACAAGGTTATAACCTACAAGCTGAAGGCCATTAGGGACAGCCTAGAGAGAGGCCTAGGCGTCTTCGTGCCCTCGTATGATATCCTGAGGGCGCTCAAGGCCGCTGGCCTAAAAGAGCTCATGCAAGGCCTTACCCTCGTCGACGAGGGCAAAGGCTCGTCGAGCGTAGAGATCTTCGAGCGCTTCAAGAATTACGTCGAGGCGAATGTGGACGCAACGTTGGTCTCAGTAATTGGCGGGAGGCTTGCAGAGGGCATCGACATATCCAGTCGACTAATGCCAGTTGCGGTGGTAGTTGGGCTGCCCATGCCCGAGCCTACGCCCTACAACCTGAAGAAGGTCGAGAAGTTGCGAAGCCTGGGCTTTAAAAGGCCCCACAAGGTGGTCTTCGTGGAGCCGGCCATGAGGAGAGTTGTCCAAGCAGTGGGCAGGCTGATACGCAGCCCTCTAGACAGGGCTGTCGTGATACTAATGGACAAGAGGTACAGTGAAACCCTCGTCAAAAAATACATGCCGAAATGGCTGGGCTACGAGCTGTACACATCCGATAATCCCCTCTGCCTTCTTCAAGAAGCTCTGCCTTCTCTTAAGGCTAAAGTATATGAAGAGGAGCGCTACAACAAAGATGATGCTTAAAATCAATGGTACCCCTATTGGCAACGGCACCCTAGCGGGTGCGGATAGGCCCTCTAGCTCTTCGACGCAAACGACTTTAATCCTGCCCTCTTTCACGGCCTCTTCCCACGCCCTTGCCTCCTCGACGTACTTTAAGGACGTGTAGTTCGCGTAAACTATCGGGCTGGCTACGAAGTAGGCCGACGAAGTTATTTTAGGCTCTAGCCCTCTGGGGCTCTTTATGTAACAGAGACTGTCCGAGGCTCTCTCGATGACAGCACCATTGAAGTACGTAGTGTCGACCGGTATCCAGCCAATTCTGGGGACGTACACCATGCTCCATGCGTGCCAAGCAATTCCCTTAGACCTGTAGACGTAATTGCCGCCGTACTTGACTTCATAGCATTGAGAGGCTGGCTTGGGAACTCCACCAACTTGTAAGAACGACGGTATGCCGACGGCCCTGCACATGGTCGTGAAGAGTATGCTCCTGTCGTCGCAATCGCCAACCCTGCTCTCGTAGGTCTCGCTGGGGTATTGGGGACCTATGAGCCTCCTCTCACTTGGCTCTAGGGGGTAGGCAACGTTCTCCTCTATCCACTTGGAGAGCGCATCTAGCAGGTCGTAATATGCTTCTCCGCGACCTCTGGTGAGGTTGAGCGCGAGGCCATATATTGCCAGTGAAACGGGCCAAGAAGTGCTGTTATCAGCGTAGCACTCCGCTAGGCTCGAAGGAACCTCGCTTAGTAACGCCTTTCTGAGCTCGTCCACGGGGACAGAGCCTCTGCTAGCCCTCTGAATTATCGTGGCCTCAACGTATATGGTGACGACACATCGGTTCTTTGCGATATTGGGGAAGTCGAAGACCAGGATAGTATTGCCCTGCTCGTCCGAGACCAAGGACCCTCGGTACTCCACGTTATCAACCACGCCCTTCGCCTTTTCGATGAGGACGAACTGTCTAGTGGTATTTGGGAAAACCATTATTTGATCGATTCCGCTGACATCGCTGAGGTCACCTTGCACTATGAACGTGAAGTTGCACGAATACTTGTAATGATCAATCACAGAGCTAAAAGTGGAGCTGAGGACTACGACGTGGACCACGAAACTTGCGATCACGAGCGCAATGATAGCCTCGAGGCCTATAGCCCTTCGGAACATTGACTTCGTTCTCCTTCTCCTCTCGTGGTCCTTAAACCTTTTCTCCTCGTCCCCCTACAAATTCAAGGAGTGGTGGAGACATCTTGACGATCAAGGTGGGTTGCTGCGGGTGGGCCGTTAAAGGTGGCATGAGGAAGTACTTCGAGGTCTTCGACCTCATAGAGCTACAGTCCACGTTCTACAAGCTCCCACCGGTAGAGACGGCCAAGAGATGGCGTGACGAGGCTCCTTCGGACTTCACCTATACTATGAAGGCTTGGCAGGCGATAACACACCCGCCATCAAGTCCCACTTGGAGGAAGAGTGGTCTTAAGGTGCCTAATGAAAGCCAAGAGAGGTACGGCCACTTGAAGCCCACTAAGGAGAACTACGAGGCGTGGGAGAAGACCTTAGAGATAGCCAAAGCGCTCAGGTGCTCTGTGTTGGTATTGCAGATGCCACCATCGTTTGTGATGTTTGCTGAGAACATATCCAACATCAGAACGTTCATGAACACCGTTGAGAGGCCACAGGGGCTAGTCATAGGAATCGAACTTAGACACGACAGCTGGGATCTCGGCACCGTAAGGGAGCTCTGCGAAGAGCTGAACTTGATCCACATAGTTGACCCCTTCAAACAAGCCCTTGCGACGACCTTTGGCCAAGTGATATACTATAGGCTCCACGGGCTGGGAAAGAAAGCCTACGTCTACGACTATAGCAGTGAAGAGCTCAGGCAGCTATACGAGAAGTGGGTCAAGCCCTACGAGAAGGAGAAGACTGTCTACGTACTCTTCAACAACACTAACATGGCCAACGATGCCTTGGACTTCAAGAGGGTTGTGGCTATTTGAGGAACATCTCCTCGTACTTCTTCAAGTAGCTCACGGACCTCTTGACGTCAATGAACATCTCGTGCACTCGCTTGACATCCTCGCTCGTTACCATGTCCCTCCCTTGGTACTTAGCCACCTCGAGCGACGGCGCGAGAAGCTGAACGGCGTATCTTAAGGAAGTCTCCGTGCCTATCTTCGTCAGGACCTCTAAAGCGTCGTCGCTTAGCTTCACGTTCTCCTCTTTTGCCCTGACCTTCAGTATCTCCCGTATCTCGTCTTCGGTGTAGGGCTTCATCTTTATTATCAGCAACCTGTCGAGGATGTCCAGCGGTATTCCATGGGGTGCCTCTATGTCGGTACCCCTTATCTTGGCCATGCCCCTGTTCGTCGCCAGCACTATTATCGGCGCCAGCTCGCTCTCCATAGCTCTGCCGAGGTACGCGAAGGCCTCTAGGTCGAGCATATGGACGTCGTCGATGAACAGGACCCCGGGGATTATCTCGGCTCTCCCCTCGTCGACCCACTCCTTGACCATCTTGTCGACCCTCTGCCTGTCCTCAGGCGGTATTTCCTTCTCCTCTCTTCCCCCGAACAAGAGGCTGAAGATACTTGAGCTAGTGCTTCTAGCATAGCTGACGTCGAGCTGATGCAGGGTGACCGTGTGGATGAACTCCTTCTCGCTAGATATGGGTCCACTGGGCAGAGGCACCTTCTGCGAGACCTCGATGTCGTATTTGTACTCCGAAGGTGCTTCCTCGCACCTGCCCAACCTCGTGACCCGTCCCGTCTCGGCATCGATCCATATGACGTCCCCAGCTTGGACTCCCCTCGCTATGAGCTCCATGGCAACGGTCTCGTCGACGTTGAAGGTCTTCTCCTCCATCTTGGTCCTCAGCTTTATCCTAGCGCCCACGGGCACTTGCTGATAAGGATTGTACGGGTGCTTGCCCATCTTGATATCGAGCTCGGTCACCATACCCTCGTAGACCCTCCTGACCTCTCTAATGCGGACGCCTATGGCCTTCCTGAGCGCTTGCGTTATGAACTCAGACTTCTTCAGCTCGGTCGAGTAGACCTCCGACGCCGATATGGCGATGAAGGGGACGTCCTCTCCTAGCTCTTTAGCTATGGCAGAGGCGAGTGCTGTCTTCCCTGAGCCTGGCGGCCCCACGAGCAAGATCCCCCGCCCAGCCATCTTGCCTCTCTTGACCATGTCGACGACTATAGCCGCAGCTTCTCTAGCCTCAACCTGCCCGACCATGCCGTCAGCCACTAGGAGGACCTTGCCGTCCCGCACTCCGAGGCCCTTTATGTGGCTATGGGCGCCCACTCTCTCAAAGCGGCCCGCAGGCACGATTCTAGAGGACATCGCCATCCCCCAGAGCCTAGGAGAGTTACTGAGAGGTCCCCGTTAAAATAATATCGAGTGCATCAGAAAGAGAGCTGACGCTCCTCTTGAGCGCGGCGCTCCTCCTAGCGACGTGTATCGCGGATATGCCCACTTTCAAGGGGCCTAGGACGTCATTCTCAACGCTGTCCCCGACGAAGACCGCGCGAGAAGCTCGCACTCTCTCGAGGGCCCTCAAATAGACTAAGGGGTGAGGCTTGCGAAGACCCAATTGAGCTGAGGTCACCACTTCGTCCACATAGTTGCTCAATCCTAACCTATCAAGTGACTTAACGGCCATGTCGTGTTCGGGGATGTTTGAGACGACCACCACGACGAAGCCAGCACTCTTTAGATCCTCCAAGAAGGGACGCGCATCATCGTAGGCCTTGCGCCCCTCCACATAGAGCCTGAGCAGAATCTCCTTCAAGTCCTTTATCAATCGACCATTTGTTATTGAGCCCTCCTTCAAAGCTAACCTGAGGATCGTGTCTAAGCTGACCTCTATCAATAACCTTCTCTTTATCGTCCTGAGTCCCTCGTAGACCTTGCGAAATGAGTCATTTAACTTGACAATCGAATGACCGTCGAGCCTAGACCTTACCTCGTCGCTTTGAAGCGCTCTGCCGAAGACCTCCTTGACGCTTGGACCATATATCAAAGTCCCACCCAAGTCGACGAGCACGCATCTCCACATGACCACGACCCTTGACTCCGTCAGCCCTGCGTGGGCTCTTCATCTCACGAATCCGCCCTTTTGAACGTCATCATCGAGGCGCCCCCTTACGCTAAACACTTAAGCATTAGTTTTAAAGTTTCACTACTAGGTGTCATCTTTGCAGGTTATTAGGAGGCTTGCCCCCCTTGAGCCTAAGTGCGCGCTGGCGATAGGAGGCCTCGACCCAATCACAGGAGCGGGCCTCTACTCAGACGTGAAGACCTTTAGCGTGATGAAGGTCTTACCGCTAGCGCTCGCAACATGCCTCGTAATCGAGAATTCCAACGGAGTCAAGAGCGTGGTGCCTCTCGCCCACGAGCTAGCGCGCCTTCAGCTAAAGGAGATACTCGAAGATTGCGCCCCCCAAGCCATCAAGATAGGCATGGTCTACAGCAGCGACGTCGTCGAACTCTTGGCCGAGGAGCTCCCAAGAGAACCACCAGTGGTCTTAGATCCAATACTCAAGAGCTGGGATGGAAAGGATTTGATAACAGTCGAGGGCCTTAAATCGCTCATCGAGTTGTTGATTCCTAGATCGACCGTGGTGACCCCCAACGCCTTAGAGGCCAGAGCATTGAGCGGGGTCGACGTACGCGATGTTGATTCGGCCAAGGAAGCAGCAAGAAGGATAGCTGACCTAGGGGCTAAGTGCGTCGTGGTAAAGGGAGGCCACACAACGTCTCAAAAGGTCGTCGACGTCCTGTTTTACC
>Ga0272445_1002133_pt1 | contig 14048 bp, 14 predicted proteins | sample YNPCB0031_FD_194404 | JGI IMG/M metagenome (GOLD analysis project Ga0272445, IMG submission 194404) | Hot spring sediment microbial communities from Yellowstone National Park, WY, United States - YNP-CB-003-1 | ecosystem: Environmental > Aquatic > Thermal springs > Hot (42-90C) > Sediment... | reverse complement strand
GATTTTGAATTAGATTTTTTACCTTCCCGTTCACTTGAAAGTGATCCCCCACAGCGTTTTAAAAATTATTTTCAGATCGGTTAAAAATCCAATTTCATTAAGGTAGGTTTTATAAAGTTTTATTTTTTCCGGTAGGACATTTTCAATATAAGCTTTTTCTAAATCTTCAAACTTAGCCAAAATTTCTTCTTCATTTCTGAATTTAATCGCTGCGTAATCTGTTATACCAGGTCTAATTTTTAAAATTTCCTTGTAATCATCTTTGTAAAAGGATATATATTTTTCTACCTCTGGTCTTGGTCCTACAAGGCTCAATTCACCTTTTATTACATTCCAGAGTTGTGGCAACTCGTCAAGTTTAGTTTTTCTTAAAAACTTTCCAATTTTTGTAATTCTTTGGTCGCCACCTTTTGTAACAGAAGGTCCGAGTTCCTCAGCATTAACAACCATCGTTCTGAATTTCAAAAGATAAAAGGGTTTAAAATTCTGCCCAACTCTTTTACTGCGGTAAAAAACAGGACCTTTATCGCTAATCTTTACAAGAACACCTATAATAACTAAAAAAGGAGATAAAAGTATCAAGCCTATTAAGCTTGCTATAAAATCAAAAATTCTTTTCCCGTATTTTGTGTAAAAATTATCTTGCATATTTTAGAACATTATCAATGATGTATTCAACATCCTCATCTGATAAATCTGGATAAATTGGTAAAGATAGGGACTTTTCATATACATAGTTAGCTACCGGGTAGTTCTCATCTTTATACCCATAAGTTTTTTTATAATATGGATGCTTATGCACTGGGATAAAATGAACCGAAGTGCCGATACCGTTTTCTTTTAATTTCTCATGTAATTCATCTCTATTGTTTACTTTAATCACATAAAGATGCCAGCTTGTTTCCCTGTCGGGCTTAACTGTTGGAGGTATAACCTTTGTCCCTTTAAATGCAGAGGTATACATATTAGCAATTTCTTCTCTTCTTTTTTTCATCCGGTCCACTTTTTTGAGTTGGGCAAGTCCAAGGGCAGAGTTTATATCTGTTGTATTGTATTTAAAGCCATTATCCACAACTTCATAGTACCAGTGACCTTTTAATGTGTATCTATCCCATGCATTTCTACTTATACCGTGGAGTCGGTTAATTTTCATTTTTTGGGCGAACTCTTCATTAAAAGTTGCTGCCATACCCCCTTCACCAGTTGCCAAAGTTTTTGTAGCGTAAAAACTAAAGCAAGTTATATCCCCTATTGTTCCAATCATCTTCCCTTTGTATTTACTTGGAAGGGCATGAGCTGCATCCTCAATTACATAGAGATTATATTTTTTTGCAATTTCAAGTATCTCATCCATATCGCATGGCTGACCACCGAAGTGAACGGGTATAATTGCTTTCGTTTTTTCTGTAATTAAATTTTCTAACTTTTTAACATCCATATTATGGGTGGTTTCTTCTATATCACATAAAACCGGTTTAGCTCCAAAGTATGTGACGACCTCTGCTGTTGCTATAAAAGTATTTGTTGGCAAAATAACTTCGTCTCCTGCTTTTAAACCAATCGCTTTTAATGCAAGATGAAGAGCTGCCGTACAGGAATTACAAGAAACCACATGACCCTTTTTATTTTCATTTTGAAAAATATAGTCCCTGAATTTTTCCTCAAACTCTATCGTTTTAGGTCCCATGGTAAGCCAACCGGATTTAATAGAGTCAATGACTTCTTTGATTTCATCTTCGGTGATATATGGTTTATGAAATGGTATCATATAGCTCCTTACTTTTTTATTTAACATTTGAGATAAAGCAAAAAGTTACACATCTAGTTTACCTTCTGCTATATCAAGAGCTCTGGATGCCTTGCGCCATAAATCACTTTCTGGAAATTTGTGTGAAATCCATTTGATGATCTTACGGCCTCCAAGGATAAGAAATGGCTTTAACAGAGGATTGAAAACAACACATTCTTTAAAGGGTTTGATTTTAAAGCCCATACGCAGTTTAAAATGATTAAGGCCTGCAGTATCTTCTAGCGACTTAAAACCATAAGAAACATAGTTAACCTCGGTACGTGATAACTTTAGTTTCGTAACAGTAAAGATAAGCGCATTGTTAGGGTAATATTTAAGATATCCTGTTGCCGAACTTTGAAGTAGGATGTAGCAATAATCCTCTACTAGAGAAATTACTACAAAAGATGCAAGACGACCATTTACAAACGCGCCCCAAGCCTCAAAATCCGGAAAACGACTCGCTGCTTTGCAGTATTGACGCCATTTTTGTTCGGTAAGTGTCTGTGGATTCCTTCCCTGCCGTTGGAATGTTTCCACATTCAAGGCATGCCCATGTTCTGCAAGATATGCGAAATCTATTTGCTCTATAATACACTGCTCTAACCCCCGCCGTGTTTGATTGCGTGCTTTTTGGTGAAGTGAAGATAAATCGTAGTTCCGATCCGAGCAGATAAACAAACCTCCTTCCTTACCGATGCCATTGAGAACACCAGGAAAACGAATTACTACAGCTGGCCCCCCTAATAGCACTCGAACAAGTTCTGAGCGTTGAGGATTCACCAAACGATGATAAGGAAGGCTTATAAAGGAAAATGAATAAGGATTATACCAGTAACAACTTTTGGTTTCTATGACCTTATGGCCTTGAAGTCGCCAGAACTCAGCAAATTGATCAACAGTCATATTCTTTCATCAATAATTTTAATTTACCGAGCCCGGCGATAAATCGCCGGGTTAAGGGTTGGATCATTATACATTTTAAGCTGTCTGTAGACCTTAAAACGCTTACGGCCATTAAGAATTTCATCCCATAACTTCTTAAAACAATTGGAAAGATCATTGCGTTGTTCCTCCAGAATCTGATAGCGACGGTAATTGCGCTCCGCGTGACCTGGTGGAGCATCCAAACGCTGGATCTCTTCTTTGGTATGATACATCTTCAGCGCTAGCACAGATAGTCGATCAATGATAAGACCGGGGGATTCGGAATGTAATTCAGCTTGTGGATTCAATAACCCCCGTTCTTCTAGGAAACTATACAAATACTGGTCGATAGTTTCCATCAGATCATTCCGCCGCTGATTAAAAACATCAATTTGACGTTTTACACGAGCAATCTCGGCATCGGGAGCATCTGGAGCACGTGCAAGATCCTCCAAATGCCAAATCGCAAAGTTAGCTGCATGCTCATCGGCGATTAAACCATAGATTCCTTCACAGGTGTGCGAAAGAGATGAATCTTTATGCCAGTGGTCTACATATTTATCGTGGATCTCGAGAATAATAGAAATATCAAGAAATGTGTCTCTCAACATTACTTTATACCTCCAATATTTTTGTTAATATATCAAATGCAAGGCCATTAGTAATTAGCGCCAGAGAAACTTCATTTATTTAGCACATCTAGCAATAATCTTTCTGTTTGATCTATCATAGCATTGTAAGAGAACTCAGATTCAACGCGTTTTCTCCCCTTCTTTCCCATTTCGTGTGCTAGGGTTGGATTCTGCATTAAGGTAATTATCGCTTCAGCAAGTTGGACACAATCAAGAGGTGAAACAATTATCCCTGTCTCACCGTCTATAACCAACTCTGGAAGTCCTCCTACAGAGGTAGCAACCACTGGTTTCGCATGAGACATTGCTTCAAGGACAGCATATGGTAAACCTTCTCCTTCACCAATGGATGGCATAACTACTACCTCTGTTTTTCCCAACAGTTCTTGAACATGATCGTGAGAAATGTGCCCTAAAAACGAGACAGAGTCTGCCAATCCTAAATCTTTTACTAGCTCCTCCAATTGTCTTCGCAGAGGTCCATCACCTATTACCAACAAATGAGCCTCTGGAATTTTTTGTTTGACAATTTTAAAACTCCTGAACAAATAGAGATGTCCCTTATCCGGTATAAGACGAGCTATCACAGTTACTATCTTTTGCGAGGTTCTGTGGCTGTGTAAAACCTGAATGGGTGGAAATATCACTCCATTGTAAATTCGTACCAACTTATCAATGGGAATACCTATCTTCTGCAAGCTTATCTTGGTTGCCTCTGAAACCACTATGATTTTATCAGCAAGTAAAGCACAAAAGCGATATACCCACGAGAGTATTGGGTTCTTAACAATTAAACTATGTAAAGGTCCATGCTCAGTCCAAACAACCTTAATCCCAAAGAGTTTAGCAACAATTGTTGCGATAATCTGTTCCTTTTTATATTGCACATGAATAATATCTAATCCATCATTTCTGTTTATTTTCCAAATCATATATCCTAAATATACAAGTAGAAATGGCGTAAATATTAATTGCCAGTAATTCCTCTTATTAAGCTTTGGACCAATGTGCAGTTTGCAAGTTATAGCGCCATTTTCTCTAAAAAAGCCTATAAGGTTTTCTGAACATGCAACAATAACTTTATGACCACGGTCAACAAGGCCTTTACAGAGTGATCCTAGGTATTTCTCCCCACCCCCGATCACTGGTGAACTGACAATCATTAGCAGACTTATCATTGTTCATCCACCTTGACTGATTTAGACTTGATACGAAGCTCTATATAAGGCCATATCTGTAAAACAGCTGTAATTACATCCTCTATAGATATCTCCTGAATGCATCTGTATTGGAAATAGCAAGAAGGCATGTTTCCAAATTTTACACAGGGTGAACATGGCATATTCTTTCTTACCACAATATACTTATATGGCTCAATCCATGGGTGGTAGGCAACAGGTGAAACATTACTGAAAATGGCTATTGTAGGCGTATCAACAGCAGCTGCAATATGCATTGGTGCACTGTCATTAGATATAACCAAGTCGCATTTAGCCAAAAGGGCTGCCAGTTGAGAAACTGAGGTATTTTCAGGAGCAATGATTGCCCTTCCTTGCATCATAGTAAAAATTTCCCGCACTATATCTCCCTGACCTTTACCGCTCAATAGTAAAATCTTAGCCCCTAACTGAGTGATCAATGCATCAGCTACCTGTGCATATCTGCTCGCTGGCCATCTTTTTGATGCCCACCGCTCGCTGCTTCCAGGGAATATCCCTATAACAGGGGATGAGAGGCCATTTTCAATAAAAAATTTATCAGCAAATTGGAAGGAGTTTAAATCCACAAAGAATTCCAACCTTGAATCCGTTATATCAAGGTTCATTAGTTTTAACAAATCTAAGTATGTCTCGACCACATGTTTTTCCTCTGTGTATTCTGATGATATCGCAAAGATATGAGATAAAAATGGTAGACCTGTGTAGAAAAATCCCACGTTAATCTTTGGCTTGAGGATAAAGGAAAGAAGAGTTGCAATCCGGTACCAAGGATCAAAAGAGAATACTATATCAAAATTTTGCTTTTTTACATTTAAAATGAACCTTAAAATGGTAAGTGGATTCCTTGTTAAGGGGAAATAAATGACCTGGTTTACATAAGGTATAGTATCAAATAAGTTTGAGGTCCGATATGTAGTAAGTACTGTAATTGACGAACGCGGGTAGTTTTTCCTTAGATTCCTTAAAGTAGGAATCAACAAAACTGCATCCCCAAGACAACAAAGTTTAATGATCAAAATATTTAAATTATCTTCAGCATTAAGTAAAAGTCTTGTATTACTTATAAATTTTCTTTTAGCACGACACCAATGAGCAACCAACCAACAAAGAAAAGTACCAAGAGTTTTATCTATCTCTTTCAGCATATTTTGCATTTTTATAACTCCTGAATTTTTGAGAAATAGCTTTGTTAAGCATATAAATAAACCGTTGTTTAAGAGCTTTAAGATCTGCCAGAGAATAGACAGGAGATGTGGGGAAATTTATAAGACGTCCTGCCACTGACTCAGCGATTGGCAATTTCGTAGATTTAGAAAAAACAAGATGCATAGGAGGATAAAGCGTAGTGATAGGTCCACGATCCCATGGCTTTAGAAGGTCGGTAGATAAGAGCCCGTTTAAAATACAGGTATATTTCATATATGCGATATCAGATTTTAGTTCATATCCAAGATGAGTAAGCATGGGATGTTGTAGAGTTTCTTTCCAAAATTTAGCATAAGAATATCTTTTTGTCAATACATCTTCAATAGCGCTCAATTGAGCTATTATTCGTTCTTCCTGGAAAGCAGACAAACGGTAAAGAAACAAAGGTTGAAAAATGTTCGCAATTTTGCGTGCTAATTTCCGCCATTTAACTTGGTCGCCATCTATAACCTTCAATAACCCGAAAATAGCTGTATAAAATCTTCGATAAAGCTGAATCTTCTTATTTGGCACAAACGGCAATATATCAGCATATTTCTTTACTTGTCTTGATAAGTCGGGTTCATTTGTCAAGATTATGCCTCCACCACCAGCGTCAAGAATTTTATCTTTACCAAAACTAGTAATGCTAATTACACCAAAAGAACCTAAATATTTTTCATCCAATCGACCTCCAAAGCCCTGAGCAAAATCCTCAATCAGATATAACTGATGCGAATCTGCTATTTCTTTAATTTTTTTAATGTTGCACGGATATCCGAATAAATGAACCGCAATAATTGCTTTTGTTCGGTTATTTATTACGGAATGAAGTGATTCTGGGTCAATGTTAAGGGTCATCGGGTCAACATCGCAAAATATAGGTTCAGCCCCGGAATACAACACCGCGAAAGGAACAGAGTAACATACAATGCTCGGAACAATAACTTCATGTCCTTTGCCGATACCTAATGCTTTGAGTGCTAATGTAAGCGCTGCAGTACCAGTGCCAACTTGTATAGCATACCGAGAACCAATGTAATTAGCTACAAGAGTTTCTAATTTAGTCATATGTCACTTACTAACAATGTAAAATCTCCGCATAGATGTTATATAATTCTTGAGCAATCTTTTCCCACGTGTACTTCTCTGAAACTCTCTGAAGTCCTTTATGTATCAACTCGTTACGTAATTCACGATCTGTAAATACACGTATTAATAAATTTGTTAATTCTTCGTCATTGCCCTCAGAGAAAATAAGCCCCGCATCATTAATAACCTCTGGAATGCCACCGGAATTGGAGCCAATAACCGGCACCCCACATGCCATGGCCTCAATAAGTACACGCCCAAATTGTTCCTTCCAATTAGGGGTTGTCAAAGATGGTAACACCAAAACATCCAAACAACGCAAATAGTCAGGAATTCTTACATGAGGGGCAGACCCCACAAGTATCACGCGCCCTTTTAATCGTGGATCTGTCCAAACGCGCTGTTTGATTTCATTTTCTAAAGGTCCTGAACCTACAAGTATAAGTTTAGAATTTGGTATCCTTAATCTCGCAAAAGCATTCAAAAGAATTTGAACACCCTTCCTTCTCGTTAAAATACCAACATATCCAATGCAATAATCATCAGGTGATAATTCTAACATACGGCGGTATTTTTGTTTATTTGTGTCCGGAAAGAAAAATTTTGGATCCACACCATGTCCAACTACTTTTATAGGTCCATGAAATCCCTTTTGTTTTAAGACGATTTTGGCTTCACTGTTAATTGCTGTTGCGTAACATGCAGATTGAAATGTCCATTGCTGGATAATAGAAAAAGGGAACGGGATAGGTTTAGGAATGTTTTCTGATGTATCAAAAATCAATTTTGCTTGTTGGCATATTATTCCCCGTGCAAAAAGAACTTGTAACATACACAAACTCCAGGGTTCTTCATCAACATGGATAATATCTGGCTTGAACATTTTAAATATTTTAAAAAGAGAAACTGGAGAAAGAAAGTATAATGAACCGTTCCCGGTCAAATAGGAACGGATAGTAAAAATCCTGATACAATTCTCCAAGGGCGGTTCAAAATTATGAACCATTCCCTCATCAACCCAAGTTTTTGGTGTTACCCCGGCTACTGTAAGATTTGGCATCTTTGATAACCAAATCAATTTCCTTTGATAGAGACTGGAAACAAAGAAATGTGAAATATAAAGTACTTTTATTGCTTTCTGCATAGCTTCAAATATCAGATTATCGTTTTTATCTAATCTGCTCCATGGGCAATATATCGCTCTAAACTTTGTATTTCATTTTTTCATACCTAAAACTGCAATACCAAAATATAGGTGCTCTTTACCCCTTTTAATAAAAGCACTTTTCCTAGAACACCAATCAAGGATAATTTCTACAAAAACTCCTATTAGATTAATAACCGAAACTATTGGATATATTATTTTGCTTTCTTTAAAAATTCCCCAAAGAAAAAGATTGAAAATAAACAAAGATGCGGATAATATAGATCCGGCTTTTTTCATATCAATAATTTCTAAACCCTTCTCGGAAAAATATCTTTTGTAAAAAAGATCGGTAAATCTAAAATAATCATAAGGTGCTCCATGATTCCCAAATAAAAACGGCGTACTTATATATATATATCCCCCTCTCTTAAGGACTCTTATAGCTTCTTCCAAGGCATGAAACGGATTAAAAAGATGCTCAATAACTTCTGAAAGTATAACAACATCAAAATATTCATCATCAAAAGGTAAAGAACCTTTATCTAAATCTAAAACTATATCTGGCTTTGCATTCTCTTTAGAGAAATCTATGCCTATGTAATTTAGCAGTTTATATCCCTGATTTTCCAAATAGAATTTAAATGGCTTATAACCACAACCAAGGTCGCAAATGTTTAGAATACTTGACTTAGGTAAAATCTCAAGAAGATGATTAAAAACTCGCATTTTGGGTTTAGTTAATAAGTAAATTGTATCCCATATTTTAGGATATATTCTCGGACGTATCACCTTTGCGGTATCCATAATAATGTTACCACTTTTCATTACCATATATAAAATTAGTACATGCCTGTGTTTTCATCCACTTTTTGAGTATATCTTTTTCCTTCATAAGGTCTCCTCCTTAAAATTTCTCTCTTCGCCACCTAAAGGAACACATTGCTAATCTTTAGCGAAATATAGATACTCCTGCAATGGAATTTTTTTCTCTTGTTTGAAAGTTAACCACATGATCGGCTTTGATTTTGATACCCACTCGTAGAAAGCAGTATTATTCTGAATGTCGTCAGCTATAATAACAGCAAAGGGCGAAAGATAAGGTGTGACCAATTGCAACTCACGCTTAATATTCCAATAAGTATGAAGGCTATCATGGATAAAGATGTCAACTTTTTTAAGTTGTGGAAGTAACTTAGGAAGTACGCGCTTGCTAGCACCTCGATGCAAAACCCATCTATCCTTTAATTCATTAGGTACTAAAAAGCCTATGAATTTATCAGTATCCCTCCCAAGCGGAGGTAAATCCACACTATGTAACATGCCTTTACCATTTAGTTGTAATGCCTTAAGTATAAAGGTAGTAGTAACGCCATATGCTACTCCAGTTTCTACAACAATCTCAGGTTGCATGAAGCGGCATACCAAATAGCATAATTTTGCTAAACTAAAATCAGAATTGTGAGCTGTTGTAAAAGGTGCATTTGTCAGTAATTCCATTCTTTCTAACACCTCAACCTCAATTGCTTTTACTTCGTCTAACATACTTAATTTTCTATCCCCAAATAGTTTAATTATTTGAGCAATAGCCTCCGCAGCACTGATTATGGGATACGAAGCTCGCTTTACCAAACCTTTTTCCCATCTTATTGTAAGAAAAGCTTCAAAACGATCAAAAAATTCAAGCGGGTTTCTTAGGGCTACTTCTATTAGTAAAAATAATTTCCTTAAACTTTTCATCAATTGGAGTCCCCCTTTTTGTTCTCCTCGATATTTAACCCTCTTCACATAACTTCACTTTTAGTGTTTAAAAGATTTTATGATGATAGCACATAATCTACCCTAATGAGTTTACACTTAACCACTTAGTTAAATCAACCTCTTCAACTTGTCTTATTTTGGCAATATATTCCATACGCAGATTGTTTTAATAACCTCATCTTAATTGGCGATCTTTCCATTATCTATTCGGTACCTATTTATTCTGGGAAATACTGATATCAATGCAAGTAGGGCAAAGAAAATAGGACCTAATGCCATAGTTAACGGATACTCAAAAAGCCCAAAGGTCCAAAATGCTGCCAACGAAGCTATAATGCTTTTGGTAACCTTGCCTTCAAATCCTCTGAGATAGTTGTTTCTTCTTGCAATATTAATAGCTTGCCCAACCAATAATGTGTAGATGGCTAAACCGCCAATTCCCAGCTCAGCAGCAATTGTCAATAGTGCATTATGTGCGTGTTCGATTGAATGAACGCCAGAGAGTGTCTCAAATTTAGAAAGGTCGCTCATTGAGAGCCATTGCATCGGTTCAACTGCGAGAAAATTCCCTAGTCCAACTCCGGTAAAAGGATGGTCCAGAAATACCCTTAACGCGACAACGAAATAAATGTAGCGTGTAACAGAGTTGTAATCCTCCAAAGTTACGGCGGTTCTGAATCTATTTAATAAGAAGTCTGGAAACATAAATAAGAAAGGCACTACACCAAAAACTACTATAGCAAATAGCAAAGAAAGGCGAGCTCCCTTGCTGCCCATAATGTAGAAGATTGCAAAACCTACAGTTGAGGCCAATAATGCACCACGGGAGCCCGTAATTGTAACACCAAAAACAATACTGAGAACAACTAACCCCTCCAAAAAACGCTGTCTCTTTCTATCGGGGTTATAAAACATCAGGAGAGAAAGCGGGAGAACAGTGGCAAGAAAACCACCGAAAGCATTGGGATTCAAAAAAGGAGTAGCGCTTATCGATGTGCGCTCCTCTGGGTTAGTTAGAGGGTTAACATGTCGTACCACAACAAACCAGAGAAAACCAACAATATAAACAAGAGCGGCAAGCGCAGCGGCCAATACCAAAAGCCGTATGAATCTACGGTAGACTAGGTAATTCGTTATATATCTAGAAACCACAAGATAGGTAGCAACGAATCCAATCACACGTGCAAATGCTCTCAAATAGTACAAATGGTTTGAAGCAACCAGAGCAGAGGCTGATGTGTATAGAAAAAAGACAAACATGCTAGCATCCAATGGCAGCAATTCTACAAACTTTATCGTGGAGCAGATTCTTCGAATAACTAAAGATAAAATACCAATCGCTGTAATAACTTGGATTAAAGTGACAACATATCCACTTATGAATGTATAGAATGGGAAAGCAAAAGATATTGCCATTACATACGGTACGATAGCTGGACGCGCAAGTGCTACAATGAATATGATCACCCCGAAAGTAATGAATAAAAGCAGGTAGAGCGCAAGCGGATCTGATGCTGTAACAACTATGATAAATCCTATCATGATAGACCCTAAAAAACCTAGGATTACACCTATGGTTTGCTTAATTCTTTCCACTATAGGACTTCCTTTTGACTATGACAATAATACCAATCAATAAAGCACGTTTTTCTTCCAAGTAAGTCTTTAGCAAGTGCGAGAAAAGCCGCTTTCATCACTAACATTCTTACCCATTGCTGGGAACGTTAAATATATTAGTGCGGGTTGCATCCCAATATTTCTTATCAGTTTCCTGTGCTCGCAACCAACGTTCATAAGATACAACAAACATGATATTTACCTCCTTATTTAACTTCAGATACTAATTTATGCAAAACTCGGGTAAACCTCCAAATAGTATTGAACTCTTGCCTCGTTGGATATAGAAGAGCTTTCGGAGAGTGCTCAGTAACCTGACAACTTCTTACAATTAAGCCAGCAGCTACCACGCTGTGAGCAAGCAGTTGTGCCAATACCACCCCCAGAACTCCTAAAGATCGTAGCAAAACAAATAGTACAACAGCTGTTACAATCAACCCACCGACTTTAGCCCAAATAATAGAAGCAGGGTAACCTAACCCTCGTAATCCTTCCTCTATAACCAAACTTAATCCTCCAATAGCACCTATCACTATCATAATCAAAGCTAATGGAACCGCAGGGGTAAATTTATTCCCAAATACCCAGTGAAACACCCATGGTGTGAGAATAATAAAGGAAATGGCAAAACCTATAGCTAATAAGAATGCTAATCTGATTCCTTGAACAAAAGCGTTTATCTGTTGAGACCTATTATTTAGAGAGGCCACCCTTGGAAAAATACTTGTTCCTAAAGCTATAAAGAAAAAGGAGGGAAAGTTACCCCAAGTCATGGCCACTGCGTAGAAGCCCAAATCCTGAGTTGATAGGAAAGCGGCTATGACCATTTGACCAAAATAGATATTAAGCATTCCGGGTAATTTACTTATTATAGATGGAAACCCATATTGAAGCATTTGCAGAACTATATATTTATTGGGTAAGAAAGGTCCTGAAACACGCCGAAAGACAACGTAAACGGTCGGGAAAAATAGAAGCGCAAGAATTACTAAATAACCAGCTGCGACAATTACCGAAGATGCACAATTTAGAACCAACGCTATAATGATGACAACCAACCATCCTAAAGTAGGTAAAAGACGGAGCCAGTTCCAAGCTATAAAATCGTTACGACCTTGCAAGACATATAATGGCAGAACTAAAAATGTAGATAATGGAACTAAGCAGAGCAAATAGTAGCGCGCTGCTGTAATGACCTTATCTGACTGGGCTGAAAGAAGGAAGGGCATCGCAAAATACCCCCCAATCATAAAAATAGGGGAAAACGAAAGAGCCAATGCTATCGCAGAACTAAGGTAGTGCCCAGCATAATCAGGTTTTTGAGACGAAAAATACACAATAGCTTCGGGAAGCCCCAACATGGCCACGTTAGCTATAAAACCTGGAATGTTTTGAATTGCTGATAACTCCCCTCTTCCCTGTGGTCCCAAAAGCCTGGCGACCAGAATTCCGGTAATTATCCCTATCATAGTTAAAAGGATGTTCACTCCAGTTGTGAGCAGCACAGCGCTGCCAAATGGACTGGCTTGATAGACCTCATACCAAAGCCTCAAGATTTTGTGATAATGTGTGCAAATTCGCATAAAGTTTTACACTTTCTTTTCCAAATAGGTATATTATTTCATAACTCTGTGAACAAGCGACATAGTTTTTTCTCATCCGTATTCACTATCAGGCATTGCTGGATAGGCGGAATCCTCTGAACATTTTGGGTTTTCAGGGTCTCTTTGATTATACTCGGGATATATACAGGCAGATGAAGAATAAAAAATCCTTTTTACATTCCTCTTATAGCAGGCGTCAAGCATATTTAAGTTTATCAACGCAGAATTATGCAATATATCAGCATCATTGTCACCAGTAAATACATACCCAGCACCTCCCATATCTGCTGCTAATTGATACACCTCATCAAACTTTGTATCAACTATACTTCTACAGAAGTAAGGGTCTCTCAAATCGCCGATGACAAAATCATCCGCTTCTGTTTCTGAGAACTCAGGATATTTCAAATCCACACCTCTAACCCAGAAACCTTCTCCTTTTAATCTTTTAACAAGATGGCTTCCAATAAATCCCCCAGCGCCACAAACTAACGCTTTTTTCTGATTTGACATGTAACCTCCTTATTGGTTTATAAGTCAATTATTAATTATGTGAAAATCTATGTTAAACACTTACGCCTTTACCACCTTTTCACTTTTATCCTTTATCAAGCCCCGCGTATCAACAACAAGATTTGCATGCTTTACTATGAAATCGGGGTCATAAACGGAATGATCGGTAACAATGACAACGCAATCATACCTTGAGAGATTTTCCCCAGTCAAAGGAATTGATTGTTTGCTGTTTGCTTTATATTTCCTCGTCTTGGGTAAAAGAGGAATATAAGGGTCGTTATAATCAACCACCGCTCCCTTCTCCTCAAACAACTCCATCAATTTAAATGCTGGTGACTCACGAGCATCATCAACATCTTTTTTATAAGCTAAACCAAGCAACAATATCCTCGCTCCAGAAATACTCTTCCCTTTCCTGTTTAACGCCTCAATCGTCTTTTGAACGACATAGTATGGCATATATGTATTTATCTCACCTGCAAGCTCAATAAACCTCGTTTGAAAATCATATTCCCTTGCTTTCCAAGTTAGATAAAAAGGGTCAATGCCTACACAGTGTCC
>Ga0272445_1002129_pt1 | contig 14062 bp, 13 predicted proteins | sample YNPCB0031_FD_194404 | JGI IMG/M metagenome (GOLD analysis project Ga0272445, IMG submission 194404) | Hot spring sediment microbial communities from Yellowstone National Park, WY, United States - YNP-CB-003-1 | ecosystem: Environmental > Aquatic > Thermal springs > Hot (42-90C) > Sediment... | reverse complement strand
GAATCGTGCCCATTGGCAGAGGGCGGCAATTCACACGCTACAGCCTAGACCTAAGCGCTGTGCCAGCGATAAAGAAGGAGACATACCTGCCGATAATTGTTGATCCAAGCCATGGAACAGGGCGAAGAGATCTGATCTACCCGATGAGTAAGGCCGCGATAGCTGCTGGCGCGCATGGATTAATGATAGAGGTTCACTACAACCCGAATGAAGCGCTCTCAGACGGCCCCCAGATGATAGTTCCCTCTGAGCTGAAGAAAATAATTAGCGTATGCATGAAAATTTATGAGCTGAACATGGTGGAATCTTAATAAAGCCATAATGCGCTTATATTTTTGCAGCAGTGAACCCGGAATGGTTGAGCGTCTACATCTTGATTTAAGAAGAACAGTTGATGAATCATACGATATTCTCATAGGCTGCGGGCTTCTGGAGCATATACCCGCCGATCTTAGGAGGAACCCCGTAGGGAACAAGTACGCCATAATAACTGACTCAGAAATTAGGGATCTCTACGGCAGGAAGCTTCTTGAGAATCTGGAGGGGGAGGGCATTAAAGCCTGCCTAATAGATTTCCCAGCCGGTGAGGAATCAAAAAATCTGGATATGGTAGGCTGCCTAGTCAGGCGCCTAATTGAGAACAGAATTGACAGGAAATCAGCCATAATCGCTTTAGGCGGCGGGGTTGTTGGGGACATAAGCGGCTTCACAGCTTCAATATTCATGAGGGGAATATCATACATTCAAGTGCCAACAACATTAATGGCTCAGGTTGACAGCAGCATAGGCGGAAAGACAGCTGTTGACACAAGCGAGGGAAAAAACATTATTGGAGCATTCCATCAGCCGAGAAGAGTATATGTGGATCCATCGCTGCTTAAGACCCTGCCTGAAAGGGAGTTCATCAGCGGACTTGCTGAAGTAGTTAAATACGGCGTAATATATGATCGAAGCCTATTCGAATATTTAGAAGAAAACCGTGATAGAATAAAGAGTCGAGATAAAGATGCTCTGCTCCGCATCGTGAAGGTTTCCTGCGGAATAAAAAAAGAGATAGTTGAAGAGGATCCTAGGGAAGAGAATAAGAGGGCTATTTTAAATTATGGGCATACGCCAGCCCACGCCCTTGAGAAAATCAGCGGCTACAAATGCCTACACGGTGAAGCCGTGTCAGTAGGCATGAGGATATCCGGCTGGATATCTGTTAAGAAGGGCTTCTGGAATGAGGATGAATGGAGAAGGCAGAATAGGCTTCTTGAATCTCTAGGTTTACCGCTTAAAATGGATTTCGAAATCAGCGTTGAAGACCTTATAGAAGCCTTCTATTATGATAAGAAAGCCGAGGGCGGGGTTATAATGTTCGTTTTACCTAGGCGGATAGGCGAGATGGCGTTAGTTAACGGCGGATATAAGATACCTATCTCTGAGGGTGAGCTCCGCGAATTCCTAAAAAACATTTTATGGTGAGGGTGGAACCGTAAGGATTTATCCGCGTCAACGTTCGCCTCCGATTTGGCTCATAAGCACAATTGAAGCCGCCATTTCAAGCGTTCCCATCAGCAGGAAGACCGGCTTGAACGATGAGAAGGAATCTAATAAGTAACCAATAATTCCAGTCCATAAAGAGTTAAAAATGAAGCCGGCGGTGAAGAATGCACCGACAGCCAGATCCCTATTGTAGCCTTGAGTTGCCCTAACCAGCTGCGATTGTAAAAGAGTTGTCAGGGAGAAACCGGTGAACATTAGAATGAACAGGTGGAAAGCCAATAGATAACTGTTCACTTCAGCCCCGTAGGAGGCTAAAAGATAGGCCAATATTGATGCTGAGAACGCTGAGAAAACTGATGTTCTAACATATCCGGCTTTACCAGCGTAGCTTCCCAATAAGATTGGGCCCACAACCCCTCCGAGAAGCCCAATTGTATAGAGAACCCCTCTGGCATATATGTCCATTCCAAGCGAGTCCGCTAGGAAAAGCGGTATGTAAGTGGTTAATATCCCTATATCTGTTCCTCCGGACATCAGCGATTGAACCGCTAAGATAACCGCTATGCTTCTATTTTTAATGAGGGCAACCGCATCTGATTTCAGGCTGGCTGCATCCCCACCTGACGCTTTTAAATCGGCTTTACATTGGCTAAAACCGCCGAGATACCATATTACGATTAAACCCACAGCTAGAGCTGGAACCGAGAATATGAAGAGCGTAGGCCTCCAACCTAATGTAGCCGCCAGCAAAGTCATTATTGCCGGCCCAGCTATGTTGCCTATGTACGCCAGCCCATAATGGAAGCCAACAGCCTTACCTATGGATTCATCATCAAATTTCTCGCTGAGTATCGCTGTTCCCATCGGATGCTGCGGCGCAACACCTATGTTTGAAATGAGCCTAGCGCTTAGGAAATGTATAAGCTTCTGGGATAAACCCGTCAGGAATGTTCCTAGGGATAGCAGAATGTTCCCTAAGCCGAGCAGTATATGCCTCGCAATTTTCCGGCTGGCCACGCTGAAGAAAATCTGGGATAAGCCCCCAATAAGGGATGAAACCGCCATTGCTAAGCCGAACTCAGTATAATTCAATTTTAAATCAGCAACAATTAGCGGTAGAAGAACAGATGAGCCGACGTAAATGTGCTGCATAACATGCGATATGGTTGTCACTAACAGCACTTTAATGGGCGATTTATCCGCTCTTAAATTCCGACCTTCCAAGATTGAGACTACCGCTGAAGTAGACTTAATGCGCAATTATCTTTAAATTACTAATAAGAGTTTTGCGGTTCCTCTCTTCTTTTATAGCGATGCTGCAGATGCTCAGTACCATGCTAGCCTCCGCATTGCATCCAATAAGTCGCCGCTTCGAATAATAATTGTTCGGGCATCCACCCGCTCCACACCTAAAACATTAGATAATGCATCAGCATAGTTTGGATGCGAATACTCCACCTTCACAGTTATCGGCGGTTTCACCTTGAACGGTTTAAACTCCCCCATCTTCGCCCTCTCAACAGCCCTTCTAGCTGCTTCTCTAATGAGAGCCCTGCTCTTAGCCGGCGGAAGGCAAATAGCGAAGTTCCTGCCAAACCCCTCCTTAACGGGGACAACCTCAATGTTTCCAAGCAGCGATTCAGCCTCCTCAACGGCTTTTCCGCAGCCCGTAACCAGCGCCACCGGCACATTGAAGCATCCGAGTATTGATGCATCTATCCCTATTTCTCCAACACGCAGATCATTAATGTAAACGTTAACTATGGCCCTAGAGGACATTGTGTGATCCAGTATGGCGCCTTGAGTCCCAGCCATAGCATGGTAACCTATCATAAACGCCAGGTTGAAGGATTCGTCGAGACCTACTATTCTACGGTGTCTAGGTCCGCCAATAACATAATTGGCTTCCTCATGAAGCTCCCCCAGTACCAAATTAAAGCCTCCTCGAGCGCCATGAAGATCATTCACAACTATTTCTTCTACGCCTCCATCAATAGCGCCCTCTATCGCTGCATTCACATCCCCAGTCAGCAGCAAGCATGCCTCCTTATACTCTTCGCTGCCCGGGACTGTCTGCTCCTCACGGACAACGCAGCTGGCTCCCTCTAAATCAGTTAGAATATAGATCTTCATGAATGCAGAATATGCCTCAAAAAAGAAATAAAGCTTACGTTCACCCCATCCATTTTTATAACTGCTTATGGTTTTCAAATCCATATTCAATCTTCATAAATCAAAAATATAGACATTGGTTTACATATTGTTGTTCCCAACTGTACGGAAAGATACATTAAAATCCACATTGGGGCAGAATCGCATATGTTTGGAATCAAGAGGAAGAAGAAGTTTGGGCAAACCTCGCTGGAGACGCTCGCCCTACTCCTAGCGGCCTTAATTATCGTGGGCGTTAGCGCAGCAGTATACAACATCTTCTATATGCGTTTTTCGCCGGTAAGCGTTGAAGAAGCGAAGGTTCAATTTGTTCAAGGGGAAGACAGCGTTGCGGCTGGTGCATCAATAGGAACAAACGGCACATCCGTGCTCTTCAATAGCATATCAGGCTGGCCGAATACCACAAGAATATATGAAGGGATTGTAGGAATCAAGAATTTTGATACCCAAGAGAGAAACATAAGGTTAGAGTTTGACGGTTGGAGCGGCGACACAACTGCCATAGAATACATACATGTCAAAGTTTTTGATGAAAGCGATCTGCAGCAAGGAAACACTGTGGAAGTGGGCACGGATGGCTCATCTACTGGCGATATGGAGATCCAGGCTGGCACAACATGGCGGGTTCAGTTGGAGATTAAATGGAAAGCTGACGCATTATCTACATATCAAGTTTCATTCGCGCTTCGGTTGATCGTTCAGGGAGAATAAGATAAACGCGGATAACCTTCCTTATTCAATCCCTCAATTTCTTTTTTTGAGGCGAGGCAGCCCATGCTGTTAAAAAGCTCTCGGACAATGATCTTAAGCGTCATTTTATTATGCAGCCTATTAACTGCATCTCATGCAGCAGTCTGGAATACGCTGCGTGTCAACGCATCGCCAGTAAGAGCTGAGAGCCCTAAGGTGATTCTGCAGCCCGGAACGGCTGGAACAAGCATAGTTTACGCAAACAACACTAGCGCCACAGTTAATGTGGAGGCTACATGCTGGAGGGTGCAGTCGGGAACTGGCTATATCCCAAATGGGGAAACATACACCGTTGTCAACATTGAGCCTGTCAACTTATCCAGATCATTCCTTCTCATTAGTTTTGGGGGCGGAATCTCAGGGAGTCAGCCGGAGCAAGATGTGATCGTCAGCGGAAAGTTTACGTCAAACTCACAATTACGCTTCGAAAGGATGGGAACTAATAACCCGGCAAACTTCGGTTGGTATGTGATTGAAGCCTTAGGAAACCAGATAAGCGTTCAATCTGGAACAGCGCAGTTCGCTCAAACAGAAACCCAGAAAGATGTGCCCATAGAAGATGTTGGAGATGCCGGAAAATGCATTGTGGTTTTATCCAGAAGATCAACGGGAGCTGACAGAACCCAGTATAACAAAGCTTTTGTTACTGGGGAATTAACCAGCACTAGCAACTTAAGATTGAGGCGGGAGGGAACCGGAACAATCGTGACCGTCGAATGGTTTGTAGTTAAATTCAACGATAATACTGTGATACAAACAGGCGAAACCATCGTCAGCACATCAAACCCCACAATACAAAGTATAAACCCCGTAAATACGTCAAGAACATGGCTCTATTTCACATGGAGAGCCACAGCGAACGGTTTAGCTCAAGTTTCAGTCAGAGGATGGTTAGAAAACGCTGGGGAAATTCGATTCTTCAGAACAACAACCACTGGGAGATGCTACGTTAGATGGTTTATTATAGAAATGCCTGAAACGCCTATTAAGGCGAATGTTCAGAGGGGATTTCACGACTCCACAACTAACAATGAATATGTTAAAAACATTAAAATTGCGCCAGTAGACCTAGAAACCGCATTCTCATTCACCACATGCGACTCCACAGGCACTGGAACCGCTTTTCCCAGACCATTCTGGGTTGAAAGCATTACAAACGCAACGAACCTACGCTTACAAAGATGGTACATTGGGCAAACCTCAGATCATAATTGGCAAGTTATAGAGTTGGGAAGGGCAAAATATGATTTTGTTCTCAAAATCGTTAATCTTGCTTCAGAAAACTGGAAGGTTAGGCTTAGAGCCTATGCTCAATCAAATATTGAACGCTTAGTTAACTGCACAATTTACTTTCGAAATGAAACGAGCATTTCCAATCAAATTCAAATTTTGAATGGGGCATATAGCCAAAATCATGGAGACTGGATTAACCTCGAAGGTTCAAGCTCGATATATTTAGCCATGAAAATTTCAGCGAAAAATTCGGAAACAACATTCATTTACGCCTTTCTGGAAGTTCTTATCCCGAACACTTCAACATATAATTTAATGCTTATAGAATTCAGGATATCTTGATCTGTCCACGGCTGAAGCTTGCGGGGTTTTTCCGCCCACATAGTTCTCACGTGCTAAGGATTATATCCTCACAAATTCTTCTCTTAAGATTTATATATTAAATGACTATATCCTTTAAGTTTAGGCTTCGCTAAAATCCCGGGAGCCCTGATAAAGATGTTTAGGAAGACTTATGGCGACTTGAAGCCTCCTGAAAGGCTGCTTCTAGGCGCTGGTCCAAGCAACATTGATCCTAGAGTTGTAAAGGCTTTAACTTTGCCCATCGTTGAGCATCTAGATCCATACTTCATGGAGGTTATGAATGAAACTGTTGATCTGCTCAGATACGCCTTTAAGACAGCCAATAGGCTAACGTTACCAATATCTGGATCAGGCTCAGCGGGCATGGAGAGCGCTGTATGCAGCATCATCGAGAAGGGCGATGAGGCTGTTGTCTGCATAAACGGCTTCTTCGGTGAGAGAATAAGCGAGATGGTTCAGAGGTGCGGTGGGAAAAGCATAGAGGTTAGGGCGGAATGGGGCAAAATCATTGAAAAAGAATCTGTGGAAAAAGCTTTAGCGGACTCTAACGCTAAGACTGTATTTATAGTTCATGCCGAAACATCAACAGGCATACTTCAACCCCTGAAAGAAATCTCAAAGATCACACATGAGTATGATGCGCTGTTAATTGTTGACGCCGTCACCTCCCTAGGCGGATGCGAACTTAACGTTGATGATTGGGGAATAGACATATGCTTCAGCGCATCACAAAAGTGTCTCAGCTGCCCGCCTGGTTTAGCGCCTATAACTGCAAATGAAAAAGCCATGAACGCCATAAAGAACAGAAAGAGTAAGGTTCAAAGCTGGTATCTGGACTTATCAACAATCCAAACCTACTGGTCGGAGAATAATAGGGTGTACCATCACACTGCGCCCATACTGCTAATCTACGCTCTAAGGGAGGGATTGAGAATTCTATATGAAGAGGGGCTTGAAAAAAGATGGGCTAGACATAGAGAAAATATCCAAATGCTAGTAGAGGGACTTGAAGACATCGGGCTGGAGATTTACAGTGATAAAGCCCACATATGCCCATCCATAGTTGCGGTTAAAGTGCCGGAAGGCGTGAGAGACGAAGAGGTGAGGAGGATACTGCGCGAGGAATACAATATAACAATAAGCGGCGGATTGGGGGCATTAAAGGGAAAAATATGGCGCATAGGGCTTATGGGAATAAACTCGAATAGGAAAAATATAGTGCTCGCATTAGAAGCCCTAAAAAACGCCCTAAAAAAAGAAGGTTATGTAAAAAGCAACTAAAAAAGGGATAAAAATGCTGAACAGAAAAATTTATTAGAGAAAACTTTTTTATTTTTCTTCTGCCAAGAAACTCAACCCGCCAGAAAACTTCCTTTATCTCCCCCCTGGCGCGTTGGGTTTCTTGGTTTCCTTCTCTTTCTCCCAGCATCTAGGAGGAGACGCTATACTTTCTCGCCGGAATCTTTTTCAGGGGTTTCCTTTTAAGCTGCGTTCCGCAGTTTTCGCATAAAACTATTCTTTGGTTTGCGGGGTATTCCCTGCCGCACGCTGGGCAATAATTTATCCATCTTAGATGGTAACGTATTCCCAGGTTTGCTAGAGATGCGAACCTCAATTCAAGTTTTTCCGCAACATTCTGCATTGAGTAATCGTCTGTGAGGATCACAGATTCGTAGCCGCAATCTTTAAGCTGAACCGCTAAGGCTAGAACCTCAATGTCAGCCTCTGAGAGTGAGCTTATGTCGCCAATATCCGCAGAGGCTTCTTTAACGATATCAATATATTTTTGGGATGGATTGATAATCCTAAGTTTTCCACTTTCAACAGATGCATTAAATCGCATCTTCAGAATAGAGTCTCCAAGCAGTTCATCTCCAACTCTTGGGACGGAAAATGTCTCTTCATTAACGGCGGACGGGTCGAAGCCCGCTATGAGGGCGGATGTATCAACCACTAAAACCCTATGCTTACCCTTCACGGCTAGCTTTCCTCTCTAGAAAAAAGAAGCCTATCTTTTAAACGTTTATAGAAGTTATCCTCAAACCTTATGAATCTTGATTTATGCTCGGAAACCCTCACCGTCACTTTGGTTTCGCCATCGCCTATATTTTTCTGGTAGTCTCCATCGATGACGATCATCGCTGCTTTAGGTCTAAGCATCTCCACAGTTACATGTGAACTTGAGGGGAAAACCATTGAACGCATTAGGCTTATCGGACAGACCGGTGTTAGAACAAGCGCATCAACCTCCGGATCAAGAATAGGCCCCCCGCTTGAGAATGAGTAGGCGGTTGAACCAACCTGAGACGCTACTATAACACCGTCAGCGCTGAATTCAGCCACAGCAAAGTTGTTTTTCCATACTCTAACGCTTAATGTTTTCGCCAGATGCCGCGATGTTATAAACACCTCGTTCAAAGCGTCTGGAAGCCTAGTGCCACCAATAAACGACGCGATCTTACTACAGAACTCAACACGATATAAGCCTTCAATATAGCGATCTACGGCTTCAAGGGCTCTTTCAGGGAGAACCTCGGTTAGGAAGCCACGTGCACCCATACCTATGGCGAGTATAGGGGGCTCCGGCTTAGGTATTCGGAGACATGTTCTAAGTATTGTTCCATCGCCGCCTACCGTGACTATCAAGTCGGTTTCCATACGCTCAAGTGGCATTGAGAAATCTCTCTCACCTATCTGCTCCGCTAAGCATGGCTCAAAGAAAACGCTAAATCCAGCCCCCCTAAATTTTTCAGCCATATTAAGAACTAGGCTTATGGCTTCGCTGCGATCTAAACGTGCAACCATGCCGACCGACTTAGCCAAGATCCCACCGCACAAACATAAATATTAAGGCTAATCTCTTTTAAACATTATAAGGAACTAAAGTTATAAAATTTAAGAGAGGTGCGTGATGAATGAGCAAACCTGTAGATGTAGGAAGCTTAAGGGATGGCTCCTACGTTATTATCGATGATGAACCATGCCACATAGTTGAGGTCACAAAGTCTAAGCCTGGAAAGCACGGTTCAGCAAAAGCCAGGGTTGTAGCCATAGGTGTTTTTGACGGCGTGAAGAGGAGCTTCGTTAAGCCTGTGGACGCTAAGGTTGATGTGCCGATAATTGAGAAGAGAAGCGGGCAAGTAATAGCGGTTCTACCGAGCAGCATTCAGCTAATGGATCTGGAAACATACGAAGTCTTTGAGACACCGCTACCTCAGGAAGAGGAATTGATCTCTAAGCTTGCAAATGGCATAGAGGTTGAATACTGGAGAATAATGGGAAGAACAAAGATTATGAGGGTTAAGGGAAGCTAAGCGTCCGCTGAGAGAGCTGAAAACTTCAGCGCATTAAATCTCCCCTCAACTCTTCCACAAGCCCTTCAATTGCGCCCAGCGTTTTCTCAACGTCTTCTCTTTCAATCCCTCTATGAGTCACCATTCTAACGATGCTCCTACTGTGATATGACATAAGAACACGGCGCTCCCTAAGCTTTTCAATAAAAATGTTTGCGTCAATCCCTAAGCCGCTTACGTCAACCAGAACAATATTTGTTTGAACCCTATTTAAGTCAACGTGTAACCCTTCAATCTTCGCTAAGCCTTCGGCTAGGAGCCTAGCGTTCCTATGATCCTCCTCCAGGCGATCAACCATCTTCTCTAGAGCGATTATTCCTGGAGCTGCAATTATGCCCGCTTGACGCATGCCGCCGCCCAGCATCTTCCTAACTTTTCTCGCCCTCTCAATAAATTCGCTGTCGCCAACGATCACTGAGCCAACTGGGCAGCTAAGCCCCTTAGATAGGCAGAACATTAGGTTATCCACGTGTCTAGTGAATTCCTTCACATCCATCTTAAGGGCGATAGCTGCGTTAAATATTCTTGCACCATCCATATATAGGGTTAAACCATGCTTCTCCGCAACCTCTTTCAGGGCTTTAATCTGCATAGGCGTGATTATTGTGCCGCCAGCCCTGTTATGCGTATTTTCAATGCAGATAAGCGTGGTTTCAGGAAGATGTATGTTCCTAGGCCTTAAGGCGGCTTCAACATCCATCGGGTCTAAAGCGCCCAAATTTCCCTTCAAAGGCCAGGGTAGCAATCCCGCTACCGCCGATAACCCGCCGACCTCATACCAATATATATGCGATTCAGATTCCAGAATAACGCAGTCACCCCTCTTAGTGTTGCTCATCACCGACACTAGATTAGCCATCGTCCCGCTTGGAACAAGCAGCGCGGCTTCCTTACCCATCTTTTCAGCAGCCATCTCCTCAAGTTTATTTACGGTTGGATCCTCCCCATAGACATCATCGCCTAACTCGGCATTCCTTATTGCCTCAAGCATCTCCTCAGTTGGCAAAGTGACGGTGTCGCTTCTCAAATCAATGAAATCCCTTCTCATACATCTCACCTCAATAACCTCCCCGCGCGGGGATGCTGACATTTTAAAGATAGATTTATCTATGCTGAAGATACACTTAATAAATATTTGACTAAAATGGGGAATAATTCAGGAGAACGGAAGATTTGGCTCTGGAGAAGCTCGGATCCTCACTTTATGAGGCGCTGAAAAAGATTTTCAGAGCATCAGTCGTAGATGAGGCCGTTGTGAAGGATCTTATACGTGACCTGCAGCGTTCCCTCCTGCAGGCGGATGTAAACGTTAGGCTTGTGCTTGATCTCTCAAAGAGAATAGAGGAACGCGCCCTAAAGGAGAAGGTTCCGCCTGGAATACCGAGGAAGGAACATTTGGTGAAAGTTGTCTATGAGGAAATCGTTCGTCTACTAGGCGAGAAAACTGTTCCGCTTAAGGTTACTCCAGGGAAGAGAAACCTTTTCATGCTGATCGGCGTGCAAGGCTCAGGGAAAACGACGACAGCCGCTAAATTGGCAAGGTATTTCCAGAAGAGGGGATTTAAGGTAGCCCTCATATGCGCCGACACATTCAGAGCTGGAGCATTAGCTCAGCTCAGCCAATTAGCTGCTCAAATAAATGTCCCAATTTATGGGGATGAAAACGAGAAGAACCCGGTTAAAATCACCTTAGAGGGACTTAAAAAATTCGAGAAATACGATATCGTCATAGTTGACACCGCTGGCAGACATAAAGATGAAAAGAGCCTAATAGAGGAGATGAGGATCCTTCAGGAAGCGATAAAACCGGATGAGGTCATAATGGTTATTGACGGAACAATGGGGCAGCAGGCAGCGGCGCAAGCCAAAGCCTTCCATGAAGCAACACCGATAGGATCAATAATAGTCGCTAAGCTTGACGGTTCAGCTAGGGGGGGCGGAGCTCTATCCGCTGTTGCAGCTACAGGTGCACCGATAAAATTTATAGGAACAGGCGAGAAAATAGATGATTTAGAAGCTTTCGACCCGCCTAGATTCGTCGGCAGACTTCTTGGAATGGGCGACTTGCAGAGCCTAATTGAGAAAGTTAGAGAAGCAGAGATAAAGGTTCCGGAGAGGAAGGCTAAAGCCATACTGAGCGGAAAATTCACGCTCTCAGACATGTATGAACAGTTTGAAGCAATGAAGAAGATGGGACCATTCAGCCGCCTAATAAGCATGCTTCCAGGGCTCGGCTACGAGCTACCGGATGAAATCGTGAATGTCGCTGAGGAACGCTTAGAAAAATGGCGCGTGATAATTCAGTCCATGACGCCTGAGGAGAAGGAGAACCCGCAAATAATTAATGCATCCAGAATAAGGCGTATAGCAAGAGGCTCCGGTACAAGCGAGAGGGACGTAAAAGATCTGCTTAAGCAGTATGCTTTGCTACGCAAAATGATGAAGTCGCTGAGGAGAAGAAGGCTTCCAATCTTCGGGAGGAAGATGATCCCTTAAGGTTCACATATTGATGTGGATACGCCTAACCCTACTTTTTTCCATAAAAGATTGAAGCCATAGCCCCATAAAGCACGGCGTCTTCTCCCAAAGGCGTTAGGGCTATTTTCGGCACGCGGTTTCTAGCATGCTCACCAATGTAACGCTTAATTGGATTTATGACTAAATCCGGGTTGTTAAGCGTTATTGATCCGCCAACCGTTATTAGCTCCGGATCATAAGCGTCTACAACACATGCGAAGCCTATTGCATTTAAAAGGCCTATCCTATCAACTATCCTTTCAGCAACAACATCGCCTGCTTTAGCATTATCATAAATTGTTTTAGCCGTTATTCCGGCGAAACCGTCTCTCCTAATCTCATCTATAAGCCGGCTTCCCTCAACTTTGCCTAAACCTTCCTCCATTAGGAGTTTCGCATAGTTTGGGATGCCGCTGCCTGAGCAGTAGGCTTCCCAGTGGCCCCTTTTACCGCAGCCGCAGATTAAACGTCCCTCAAAATCTATTGTGAAATGTCCAATCTCATGGGCATTTCCATCCTTACCTATCAGTAAATGCCCATCAACGTAGGCTCCTCCGCCTATACCTGTGCTGATAGTCACGTAGACGATGTTTTCGCATTCTTTGCCCAAGCCGAAATATTTCTCGCCCATTACCGCTGCAACGCAATCGTTAAGCAGATGCGTGGGTAATCCGAACTCTTCTTCTAATGGAGGAACAAGGGGAACAAATTCAAAGGGCAAATTTGTCGGCTTCATCAAACCGCCCCTTTTAATGTCTAATGGTCCAGCTGAACCTATCCCTATGCCGCAAACCTCCTTTAAATCAATTTTTTCAGCGATGATTGAGTTAATCATTCTCTTTATCTGTTCACTTATACCCTCCGGACCCCTACTTTTCTCGGTTCTCTCAGCGCTTCTATCTAAAATATGGCCCTCGCTGTCTCCTAAGGCAACCCTAACGTTTGTTCCACCCAAATCCACACCTATAGCTAACCTTTTAGCCATATTACCCCCTTCATGATTGAGCTGTTCTAAAGCATAGTAATATATTTCAGCGCATTATTATTTATTTTCCGAGGGAATAATGATTAGAAAAATCATCATATATTCGCTTGCCGGAATATCTTTGGGAGTTATATTGATGTTGCTTCCAATAGCATTCTTTTTCTACAGCGCAGAGACAAGAATAACTTCATCGGAAAACCTTGCCGAGAAGGATGCAACGGAAAGCAATCTCGCCGCAGGCGAAACGCTCTATAAGTCGCGTGCTTCATCCCTAAGCGAGGCAGCGCAAATTTATGGGAGAAGCGAGGCTTTCCAGGAGAAGTCTCCCTCAACCATATTAGTCCCATTAACGCTGGCAGCGGCTTCAGGACTTCTCGCAGGCATAACAGTAATAATTATTGTTAAGAAAACATCATGGCTTAAGTGATAAGTTAGGGCTCTTCATTCTTCCAGAAGCCCTTTATTGGGCGGAAAATCTAGGAATGCATTAACCCCATCCCGGAGGATTCTGAAAAACTTTTAAATTAATTTTTCAAGCCTTTTCTTTGGAATCGATAAAGCCCTTTCATACTCATATATTACGCGTGAGACAACGGTCCATGCTTCCAGAGTCTCCGGATCTATGCATACAATCTCATTTGCCAAGTTCAGCGTTGCTTCGCTGAAATCGCCATGCGGGAAGCCTCCGATGATCGTTAAGGGTCTTTCCTGCTCCGCAAGGCTTAACGCTGTCTCCTCGAGTGTTTTCGCCTTGCCGGTTCTATCAAACAGGACGATGTATGTTGGCTTCAAATCGCTTATAAGATCCGGCAATGTTTTTTTCTCAAGCGTTAATAGCGGTTTACCCTTAGATGGAACCTTCCCATGCTCAAAGAGATCCTCCATTAACCCTACGAAACGGTTAAAGTTTTTGGGCAGCCTTATTTCCGGCGAGACGGAGATAACATAGTCATTGAGAGAATGTATGTAAACCCTTAAAAGATCCTCCTTATTTAGCGGTGAGCCTAAAGCCTCTAGGAGGCTAAAATGTACTATATCTGGTCTGCCTCGCTTCATGCTGTTCTCCAAATTCTTCATGGCGTAGTGATGATAGGATCTGTCAAGCACTATCAATCTTGGATGTTTACCTTTACGCTCAGAGAAGCGCTTGATCACTGGGTGGCTCCAAAGTTCTCGCGGTATAGTCTCAAGCGCAGATTCA
>Ga0272445_1002125_pt1 | contig 14072 bp, 14 predicted proteins | sample YNPCB0031_FD_194404 | JGI IMG/M metagenome (GOLD analysis project Ga0272445, IMG submission 194404) | Hot spring sediment microbial communities from Yellowstone National Park, WY, United States - YNP-CB-003-1 | ecosystem: Environmental > Aquatic > Thermal springs > Hot (42-90C) > Sediment... | reverse complement strand
CCATTATCCGAATTTCCCCAATTCCATATTTTCCTACCTTGAACAATATTATGATCAGCTACATGAATTGCACCTATTTCATTTTTATAATCATAATATCCAAAGAAATCTTCTTTAACATCATAACCAAATATATCATTTGATTCAACATGGTTTTTTTGCCAACTTAAATCTATGCCATTTAAAATTGGATATGGTCCAATATAAGTATCTTGCATGTACCATATTCTATACATTGAATAGAAATAATAATATGCTTTATTCATTGGATAAATATATTGTATGTGTTCTGTAGCTGGAATAGCAACATTAGTCCAAAAATAATATCTATTTGGTAAGAAATTTCTATTGAAAATCTTTACTTCAATTTCAAATAATCTTTCATCTGGACGTAGAGTAATACCAACTATCCATTTCATTCTAGAAACTTGTTCGATTTCACCTATAAAAACTGTAACACTTCCATCAATATTTTCTTTAATAGAATAATCTATAGGTGAAATAGTAGTAACAGTATGTCCTGCTGTTCCATTTGTTAAAAAATTAAATTCAAAACCTCCTGAAATCCATGCACCTCTAAGACCTAATAAAGCAGGTTTAACAACATTATTTCTATAAAAAACTTCCTTTCCACTTATTTTATCAAAAACCGAATATATTCTTCCACCAAGTTCAGGCAAAATTATTATTTTAAGATATTTATTCTCAAGGATTATTGCTTTATATTTTTTATTCTCTTTTTCATTTATTAAAAAATCATTTTTTGGATATGGATAAATATTTTTCTCAAAAAAAGGTGGATTAATATCTTCTTTTTCAATTTTATATGTTGGTAGAGTTATTTCTTCAATTGATACTTTAACCTTCATTTTTCATAAACCTCTTTTTCTAAATTTTATTTAAGATAATTAAAAAATTTAATTATGCGTATATTACATTTTAAGCGCTCCAACAAGCTCAGTTATATTAAGCTTCTTCCATAATACTATTAGCATTAATATTACAGGAATAAATGTTAAGGATAAAACAGCATACATTATTGCAAAATATAAATCAGTTTGTGTTGAAAGGAATGCTATAAATAGAGGAATAGTAGTAACTTCTACTTTTTCTTCTAAAAATTGTGCAAATAATAGATCATTATATGAAAGCATGAATGAAAATAGCCCTGCAGCCATTAAACCAGAACTTGCTGTTGGAAAAGCTACTTTTCTAAAAGCTTGGAAATAAGAGCATCCATCAACAAGTGCTGATTCTTCAATTTCTACTGGAATAGTTCTATAATAAAGAGTTAAATACCATATAGTAAATGGAAGAGTAATAACCCCATGCACAAGCAAAAGTGAAAGCAAGGTATTGGTTATTCCTAAAGAATAACATATAGCATAATATGGTACTGCAATAATTATTGGTGGAAGAAGTCTACTAAGTAATATAAATGTAAATACTCCTGTTGAGCCTGGAAACCTAAGTCTAGTGAATGCGTACGCAGTTATTCCTCCAATTAAAACATTTAGGAATGCTACACCTGCAGCTACAATAAAGCTATTAAGAAGAATTTGTAAAGTATAGTTAACATTAGTAAATACTAAAGCTCTTACAGCTTCATATCTAAGATAAGGATCGGTTGTAAATTGCATTCCAAATGGAGCACCAAAAATATATTCATAATAATAGAAAGTTGGTCCTTTTACCCATATTGGTTTATGTGGTTCAGAACGTATTTCAGTTTCTGGAGTAATGCTTCCTATATAACATGTTATAATTGGAAAAAGTGCAAAGAAAACTAATATTGCTGAAAATAAGTATATGATTACAATTCTTGTCATATTAATTATTTTTTGGTTTCTCATTTTTTCTCACCTTATTCAACAAATGAATATTCATAAATTTTCTTTGGAGGTATAATTAAAAGGATTATGCTTATCATTATTAAAATAAATATAGCAATTATAACTGATAATGCTGCTGCATGTCCTAAATTCATCCAACTAAATCCCTCTGCAAAAGCATAATATGTAATAATCCCCCATACTCCTCCACTAAATGTATAGAGTATATCATAGCTTGTGAATGCTACAATTGCTTCCCATATGGCTACTAATGCAATTACATTTCTGATGTATGGGAAAGTTACATGCCTTAAACGTTTTATCCATGATGCCCCATCTACTCTAGCAGCATCCAATAGATCTTTTGGAATTAATTGATGAGCAGCCATTAAAAGTATTGAAACGAAGGGTAATTGTTGCCACATTTGTGCTATAAGTGCATATACTAATTGATAAATTCTTCCTGCTCCCAAAAATTCTATAGGCTCTTTTATTATACCAAGCATCATTCCAAATCTATTTATCCATCCTGAACGGTAAAGCATAAGTCTCCATATTAATCCTGCAGCAGTAGGAGGTATAGCCCAAGGAATAAGGATTATAAAACGAACAAGACCTACTCCCTTAAATTTTTCATTAAGTAATATACTTACTCCTATTCCTAATGAAACAATAATAACTGTACACATTAAAGTAAATATAAACGTTTCATAAATAGTATCTTTAAAGTATGTTGCTCCTATTACATCAATAAAATTAGTTAAACCAATAAATTTTCCTATAGTTTGAGGTTCAACAAGCTTATACTTAACAAAAGCTAAATAAAATGCTTGAGAATATGAATATACAGTAAATACAAAAATATAAAAAAAAGCAGGAAGTACCATTAAAAGTGCTGTTTTTTCCTGTGGTTTTAATGCACGAATTTTAATAGGCAATGCTATCGCCTAACCTTTTCTTAAGGCATTCCATTTTTCAGCCATTAACTTTACACATTCTTTTGGAGTTATTTCTTTAGTGAATACTTTAGCTAAGCATTCTTTTCGAACGTAATCGTTCCATTCACCAAACCATACTGGATGTGGTTCACAAATAGCTAATTTAGCTTGTTGTCTTATGATTTCTGCTGATCCTGGTCCATATAATTTTTCCATAGCATTTTTAATATCAGGATCTTCCCATGGAGAATCAAAACCAAATCCTAATCCATTCTCAACTGCCCATCTCTTTAATACTGGTCCACGACTTCCACCAAAGTACTCAATAAACGTTATTGCAGCTTGTACTGCATCTCTCCCTCTATTTACACACATCTTAGTTATATTATACATCTTTGCAAATCCATAAGCTTCATGTGTTTTACCTGGCATCAATCCAACTCTAAGATTTCCTGCTTCAGGACCTGAACCCGGAGTATTCATTGCTGCAGTATTGTATTTACATAAGCCACAGAAAACTGCTTCTCCTGCACTCATTTTCTTTGAAGCAATTGTTTCATGCATTGTTGACCATTCTGGATCAACTATTTTATCTACATGTATTCCATCAACATACCATTGTAATTGCTCAACAAATGGAGAATCAGGCTCATCAAATACTGGGTTCAATTTTTCATCAAAAAGTCTTGCTCCTCTTCCATATGCGCTTGATAAAACATTACACCATGCAAAAACATCTTTTGGCTCAAATGATAGAAGATAAGGATATTTTATTCCATCTTTCTTAAATTCTAAACATTGTTCACGGACTTCATCCCAATCTTTTGGAGGCTTGAATCCTTTTTCCTTTAGCATTCTTTCATTGTATATGAATGTAAATATGTCCGAATAATATGGCAAACCGTATACTTTTCCTTCAAAGGTACATGCCATTTTTGCATAAGGAACCATATCATTTATGTAAAATGACCATGGGTGTTCAACTTCATATTGATCCCATAGATCTTCTAATGGAACAACCCATCCAGCTGAAGCCCATTGAGCTAACCAATCTTCTCCATTGTAGGTTACATCCGTTGGAGTGCCAACGGTAAATCTCTTTACCATAGTTGTTGGGAAATCAGGCCAATTAAAGTCATATACGCTAACTTCTATATTTGGATATTTCTTCATAAATTTCGATACATTGTCTTTAATTTTTTCTACATCATAGTTCCATACAGTAAAGTCTAAATGTACTTTTTTAGCAGGTGTTGTTGGTGTAACAGTAGGAGTAGCTGTTATAGTTTGAGTTACTGTTCTTTCTACAGTTTTTTCAACAACTTTTCCAGGAGCTGCAAGATAACCTATGGCAGCACCTACCACAAGACCTCCAACAGTCCCTCCTAAAACTTTTAAATAATCTCTTCTAGAAACTTTTTCCCCCATTTTACATCGTATTTAAAAATGTAAATTAAGATATATAAATTTTTTTCTCAATTTTTTAATTAAAAAGTTTTTATAACTATTATTAATTTTAAATTAATAAATGAATGAGAGACGAAGTTAAAATGAAAGAAATTCTAGAAAAATTAAAAGAAAGTATAGCAAATTGCGATATTGAAATGACAAAGAATATGGCAAAGGAGGCTTTAAAAGCAAATATACCACTTTCTGAAGCAATCTTTAATGGTTTAGTAAAAGGATTGGAAATTGTAGGAGAAAAATATGAAAAAGGAGAATATTTTTTAGCAGAACTTATAATGGCTGGAGAAGCCATGCATGAAGCATTAAATATTTTAATTCCAAAGCAAGATATTAATAAAGAAAAAATCCCATCAAAAGGGAAAATTGTTATTGGAACAGTTGAAGGAGATATACATGATATAGGTAAATCTTTAGTTTCAAATTTTTTAAGAGCTGCTGGATATGAAGTTTATGATTTAGGCGTAGATGTTCCATCTGAAAAATTTATTGAAAAAATAAAGGAAACAAATGCTAATATTTTAGCTTTATCAGCTCTTCTTTCAACAACTATGGTAAATATGGCTAAAGTTATTGAAGCTTTAAAGAAAGAAGGTTTAAGAGATAAAGTAAAAGTTATTATTGGCGGAGCACCTTGCGATCTAGAATTTGCACGCAAGATAGGGGCTGATGGTTACGGAAAAGATGCTTATGAAGCAGTAAAAATAGTTAATGAATTAATAAAAAAATAAAAAGATATGGGGATATAAATGATTCCAAGAGAAAGAGTAATTAAAGCAATCGAACATGAAGAACCTGATAGAGTACCAATGTCACTTTGGTTAACAAAAGAAGCTTATGAAAATATTAAAAATTATCTAAATTATAAAGATATTGAAGAAAATATTTTATGGGCTTCAGATAAATCATTCTATATTTCAAAAAAACTTATTAAAAGATTAAATTTAGATATTGTTCAAATACATCTTCCCCCTCCAATAGATTATAAGCCTAAAACTTGGCCAGATGGAAGTTTTGAAGGGCCAACAGGCTTTAGAACAAAAAAAGTTGGTTTATACTATGAATATACACTTTATCCTACTCTTTCAGACATTGAAGATGTTTCAGATTTAGAAGATAAATTTTATGAAAGGAATAAACGCCAGCTTTACTTATTTGATCCTAATGCTCCTAGAGACATTAAACCTACAATAAAACAAGCAAAAGAACTTTATGAAGAAGGTTATGCTTTATCTACTTTCAGTTGTCTTTTTGGAATGGTCGAAGCTCCATGGTATTATAGAGGATTAAAAAATTGGCTTATAGATTTAGTTCAAAGACCAAAAATAGCACGTAAAATGATAGAATTAGTATCAAAAGTTGTTATAGAATATGATAAATTCGTCATTGATACATTGGGCGAATATCTCACAGAAATAATAGGTGGGGGAGATGTAGCTACGCAAAATTCAATGCAATATTCGCCTAAAATTTTTAGAGAATATTTTGGAGAAGTAGAACGTTTATATGTAAATACTATTAAGAAAAAAGCCCCACATATAAAACTTTGTTGGCATGGATGTGGTGCTATGAGACCAGTTATTAAAGACATAATAGAGTGGGGATACGATATACTTAATCCTATTCAACCATATGCAGGTCTTAATACTCCTTTTAGTATGGATCCAGCTTCTTTAAAAGAAGAATATGGAGATAAAATTTGTTTTGAGGGTGCAATAGATGTGCAAAAAACATTACCAAGAGGCACTCTTAAAGATATAGAAAAAGAAGTAAAAATGAGAATTAAGCAATTAGCACCTGGAGGAGGCTATATTCTAGCACCCTCCCACAATTTTCAAGCTGATACTTCTGGAGAAAAAATTGTCGCAGTATATGATTATGCTATAAAGTATGGAAAGTATCCTATTAATTTTTAACTTTTATTTTTTAGCAAGCCATTTAACTGCTTGTATCCAAAATTTTTCATAATATTTCCATTTCATGAAGTTTATTCCCCAATGTGGACATGGATCTGATGTAAAAGCCATAACTCTTCCATTACCATATTCCCATATTGCTATAAATGGATCATTATTTTCTCCAATTGTTGCTAATATTTCAGCATTTTCTTTAGGTAAAGTTTTATTATAACCTAAAAAAGGCGGGCAATCTTCCCAAGGGATATCTCTCATTATAGGATGTTTACTATTTAATACTTTTACTTTTGCTCCCTCAGGGGTTTCTACTCTATCATCCCCGTTTAATATTTTAACAGGCAATATTTCAGCTACTGGAGTATTTTGCCATCCTCCTCTACCATATCTTCCTGAAAATGTAAACCAACTGCCTGCCATAATTAAACCTCCTCCATCATTAACAAAATCTTTTATAGATTTTAATCTATTTGGCATAGCGATTGTTTTACCCCATTCAGAAGGCATATAAAACTCTGGATAAAAGTATATTGTATCTGCATCTACATCACTCAATATTAGAACGTCGTAATTTTTTAATTCTTCTTTAGTTTTAGGAAATTGACTATAAGCATCCCAACTTGTCATATATCTTAAATTGATTTCAGGATTTTTTTGGAAAACATCGATAAGTGGTTTAGCTACTATGCTTACATTAAATTCTTTAATTTCCATTATGAATGGTGAAGCTATAAAAATAGGGCCTATAAGAGTTACACTATCTCCTACATAAAGAACTTTTATACTCATTTTTCTTCAAAGATTTTTATTAAAAATAAAATATATAAATTTTTAGAATGAATTTTTTATTTATGAATAGTTACATAGGTTTTATTCCAATAGGAATTATAAGAACAATTGCAAGTGAAGAAGAAATTAAAAATAGTTATGAAGGAGTTGAAGGTACTATAGAAATTTTTGAAGAATTTTCAAGCGGGCTTGAAGGAATAGAAGAATTTTCTCATTTAATAATTATTTTTTGGATGGATAAAGTTAGTGAAAAAGATAGGAAAACTTTAAAAGTTAAACATAGAAGGCTTTTAAGATTTGGTTTTAAAGAAGATGAAATTGGACCAGAAGTAGGAGTTTTTTGTACAGATTCTCCTCACAGACCTAATCCAATAGGTATAACTATAGTTGAACTTATCAATAGAGAAGGGAGATTTCTTAAGGTTAAAGGAATAGATGCATTTAATGGTACTCCAGTAATCGATATAAAACCATATACTTATGATAGAATAATAGAAAATATAAGAGTCCCAAAATGGTTTAAAGAAATTCTTGAAAAACTTAAGATTAAAGGGATTAAAATAAAAAGCATCTAAGGATTTATTAATGTAAGAGCTGCATATGGTATAGCTAAAATTTTTAATTTTTCATTTGTTTCTTTATCAATAAAATCTTGTGGATTATTAATAGTTTCTATATTAAGTAAAGTTGCAATTTCATTATTTAGTTTATTATTATTTGTATAAATATAAAGTTTTGGCTTGCCATTTATGAAAATATCATAAAGCTTATACATTACTGCACCAGCAAAACTTTCAATTCCATTTTTTAATATTTCTTTTAAAAGCTGATTTTTATTCATATTTTCTTTTTTAATTTTTTCAGCAATATCTATTAATTCAGGCCATTGATGACCAAGCCTACAAGAAGCAATTAATAATATTTTTCCATCTTTTTTGCATATTTTATGAGCTGTAAAAACAGCTTTAATTGCTTGTACAAAATCTATATCTTCTTTACCTCCAGGAGAAACAATAACTAAATCATATTCTTCTTTAATATTAAAACCATATATTTTTTTACAAAAATTAGCTCCTTTCCTATGTTCTTTTAATGGATCACCTGCAAAACATTTTATAATTCCATTATTCGGATTAAGAACATAATCTATTGTATAATTCAATCCAGATAATCTTCCTGCATCATCTATATCCAATCTTACAGGATTATCATTTATTCTACCACATTCAGCATTAGGAGATATAAACATTGAATGATTTTTATTTATTGTTTCATAATATGCAATTCCTGGAAGAACTATTTTATATCCACCTGTAAAACCAGCTATTTCTGATGGAAATATCGATCCTATACCAATTTTAAAATCTGCATTTAAGAATTCTTTATTTAACCATACAGGTGTACCATATTTTGTTACTCCTATAAAATCATGAATATTTTCATCATATGCATCATGAATTATAATGTTATAATTCTTAAATATTTTTGAACCAACTTTTTCTTTAATATATTCTTCTGAAGGTGCTTCATGTGTGCCTTTAGCAAATATGATTTTTATATCTTTTCCATCAATTTCTTTAAGTAAAAATTCTAATGTTTCTGCTGTAGGCGTAGGTCTTGTATGATCATCTATAAGTATTGCGATGCTTTTTGCATTTCTTATATCCTTTATAATCCTTTTTTCTATTCTTTTAAGAGCTTTATCAATACTAATAGATTTTTTAATTTTTGGCATTAATAATTTAACTTTATTGTTTTGAAATTCGATATTAATATTTTTAGTCATTAAATCAAATGGGAAATTTATAATCATAAGTCTCACCTAAAATAAAAGGAAATTGTATAATGAAGAATGAAGAAGATTTTATTTATTAGAAAAGAGGTGATAAAGCGTAAAATTAGAGGAATATTTAAACTTTTATAATGAAAAAACTTTTTACAAACTTAATTTTAACATTTTTTCATTTTTATTTTAAAAAATAAATAATGAATATTCGATATATCGAATATTTTTTTAAAAAAATAAAAATTATTAAATTAAAAAAAGTTTGAATAAACAAGTATAGTAAAAAATTATTTTTAATAATGCTTATTTTTTAACATATTTAATCAAAAATTATTATTAAAGGTTTTAATTTTTTATTTTCAAAAACTTCCTTTATAGCTATTATTATTTGTTTAAGATTCATATATTTAGTAGGTTTAAGTAAGTGTGCTCCACATTTTTCTTTACAATCACTTGATCCAAAGTTTTTAGATGCAATTTCAAAATAATTTTCCTTTAAAATTTTTACAAATGTGCATTCTTTAAAAATTTTTGTTTTTGCGTATATGACTGCTTTTATTTTAACTAAATGATTGCTTGTTAAATAATCAATATGCCATTTTAATTTCTTATTTTTCTTTAAATGCCTATTTATTCTAGATTTTATTCCACCATATTGCTTAGCTGAACCTAAATAAATATAATATCCAGGAGTAAAATAATGAGTATTTTTTGCTAAATTTAAATTTATATTATCTTTAATATAAATAATAATTGCATATACTCCAGGATCTTTTGATATCATATGCTTCTTTATTTTCAAATTTTCTTCATAGATGTTATTGAAGATATTATTCTTTTTATATTTTCTTCTATTTCAATTGGCAATCCAAGAATTCTAGTATCTACAAATCCTCTTACAATCATTGATATTGCTTCATCCTTAGGTATTCCTCTACTCATTAAATATTCTATTTGTTCTTCAGCTATTTTACCTATTGCAGCTTCATGTGTAAGTTCTGAATCATCAATCATTGCATTTAATTCTGGAATTGCTATTACTTTAGCTTTTTTTGATAATAAAAGACTACTACATTCCATATGTCCTTTAGTTTTCTCTCCTATTCCAATTATTCTCCCTCTTGCAAAAATTTGTGCTTCATCATTTACAATAGCTCTTGTTAATATTCTTCCACTTGATTTTTCTCCTTCTAAATTTATTTCACTTCCTACATCGATTAAAGATTTTCCCCAAATATTTAAAATAGAATTGAATTCTACTTTTGAATTTTTACCTTTTAAATATGCTATTGGAAAAGTTTGTAAACTATTTACTTCACCTATTAAAATATAATTGCTTATGAATGTTCCATTATTTTCTATTATTGCTCCAGTTCTAGGTCTAACATCTGCTTTACTTGGCCATTTATGAATCATTGTAAATGTTAATTTTGCATTATTTTTAATATAAAATTCTGTAATTCCTATATGTAATGCTTTTTCAATTAATCTATGAGCTGTACAACCACTTAAAACTTGTACTTCAGAATTTTCTTCAGCTATAACTATATTATGAACATTTTGATTGAATGATTCACTTCCTATTAACATACAAGATTGTATTGGAAGAGTAACTTTCACATTTGGCATTATTCTAAAAAAATATCCATCATCCCATTCAATTGCAGCTCTAGCAGTAAATTTATCCATATCTGGTCTTATTGTTTCCCAAAAATAATCCAATAGCCAATCATGCTTTTTAAATGCTTCTTTTATACTCATAACTTCTATTTTTCCTTCATATATTTTTGAAATATATTCATAAAATGGTTTATGGTCTAATTGAATATATGTTCCAGCTTTTTCTATATTTAAATCTATTCCAACATTATATGCTTCATTTTCAATTTGTTTAATAGAATTTATTGATGAAGAAGGTGCCCTACTATATTCTGAAAAATCTATATTTAATCCATATTTAGGAGGTTTATTTAATGCATTTTTTGCTAATTCTAAAATTTTTTGCAAATCTCGCATTTTCCATAACCTTCTTTACTTATATCTTTAAGAATTTCCATAGGTTCTCCATAACAAGCAATTTTCCCATTTAATAAAACATATGCTTTATCTACTTCTATATAATTTAATATTAATCCTTGATGAGTTACTATAATCCCAGAACAATTATTTTCTAATAAAGTTGAAATAGATTTACCTATTACTCCAAGATTTATAATATCTACACCAGAATCTGGTTCATCAATTAAAGCTAATTTAGGTTTTTGAATATAAAGTAACATACATTCAATTCTTTTCATTTCTCCTCCAGAAAAACCTATATTTATTTCTCTTTCAAAAAATTCTATTGGAAAATTAAATTTTTTAGCAATTTCATTAAAATCTTCTTTTTTTAATCCAAATTTATTTAAAATATCTGATATTCTAACCCCTTTTATAGAAGGTGGAAATTGAAAAGCCATTCCTATTCCTAATTTTGCTCTTTCATCTATTGAAAGATTTGTTATATCTTTTCCTTTAAATATTATATTTCCTTTAATAATTTTAATAGGTGAAAGTCCCATTATTGCTTTTAATAAAGTTGTTTTTCCAGAACCATTAGGTCCTAAAAGGACAATTTTTTCATTTTCTTCAATTTCAATATTTATCCCATTCAATATTTTTTTATTCATAATTTCTACATGTAAATCTTTTATTTCTAATATTTTCAAAATTTCTCCCCTTTTTTCTAAAAGCTAAGTATATATTAAAGAAAAAATAATACTCATTAAAATATTTATTCGTGAATAAGTATGAAAAGTGAAATATTTACTATAGATGAAAAATTTGTTAATGAAGTTATAAAACCTAGAAAAAGAGATTCTCATAAAGGAGATAATGGAATAGTAGCTATAATTGGAGGAAGCTGGTTATATCATGGAGCTCCATATCTTTCAGCTTTAGCTGCTTTAAGAAGTGGAGTTGATTTAGTTTATTTAGCTATTCCAAAACAAATATCTATTGCAATAAGAGCTTTAAATCCAAATTTAATAGTAATTCCATTACCAGATGCAAAATTAACTAAAGGATGTGTAAATAAGCTTCTTAAATGGCTTCCAGAAATAAATTCAGCTGTTATTGGTCCTGGAATTTCAAAACAAAAAACAGATGGAATTAAAGAATTAGTTAAAGAATTAATTTTTAGAAAAGTTAGCTTAGTTTTAGATGCAGAAGCTCTTCAACAAGATGTAATAGAAATTCTTAAAGGTAAAAAAATTGTAATAACACCTCATGCAGGAGAATTTAAAAGATTATTTAAAATAGAATTAAATTCAAATATTGAAAATAGAATTGAAATTGTAAAATCTAAAGCAAAAGAATATAATTTCACAATACTTCTTAAAGGTGCAATAGATATTATTTCTAATGGTGAAAAAACAGCTATAAATAAAACAGGTTCTCCTGCTATGACTGTTGGTGGAACAGGAGATGTATTATCAGGATTATTAGCAGGTATTTTAAGTCATGGTATAGATACTTTTGAAGCAGCAGCTGCGGCAGCATATATTAATGGTTTAGCTGGAGAAAAAGCTACAGAAAAATATGGTTTGCACATTCTTGCAACAGATATTATAGATGAAATACCTATTGTAATGAAAAAATTTGATAAAATAGTTTGAGATAAGTTAAAAAAAATAATAAAAACTTCTTTTTATGAAAAAGTTAATGTAAGATAGGGTGTGTCCAATTATTTAATTTTTCATAAAAATTTTATTATATAAAGATTTTTATTCATATTTTAAAATTGAAATTTAAAAAATATTTTTTTAAAAATATCTCCATATAGAATACTAATAATATATCCAAATAATAGAAAAACAATTAATGGAAGACTTGGAGTAACCCATATATATTCTTATTTTCAATTATCTCTAAGTATAAATTGTTCTTTTAAATTTACTATTTTTCCCTACATATTTTTATATTCATTCTAAGAAATTATAATAAAAAATGGAAATAAATAAAATAATAAAATTAAAAATAAATAATGAAAATCTAGAAGAGCTTGAAAAACTATTAGCAACATGGAGATATTCAATAATTCAAAAAAGAAAAGGAATAAACATTGAAGATATTAATATTCTAACAACATATAAAAATTCTTTAAAACAATTTAATAACTTTGAAATTCCAATGTTTCATCCAATTGCTTTCAATACAGGATTTAGCATTGACTTTGAGAATAATACAATATACATAACTCATCCAGAGAAAAAATACCATAGAATTTCATTGAAGATTGATGAAGAAAACATGGAATATTTAAAGAAAGAAATTGAAAATGGAGCAAAAGCTACTGAAATAATGATAATACCACCAAGCTATTTAAAAGGAAAACATAAAAGAAAAGAAAAGAAATAGTAAAAAATAAACATTGGGAGCTTCATATAACATTGAAGAAAAATATAGAACTATTAACTAAAGAAGAGTTTAGAAAACTTCAGAGAATTGCAGTAATAGGTGTTGACTTGAATTCAAAACATGGAGTTGCATATTCTTTATGGATATGGGATACTAAGGAAAATTTAATGAAACCAATAAGAGCAAGATTTTTACCAAAAATGAAATCTCATCAATTTCAAGAAATTGAAAAATGGAAATTACAAATGAATCATGGAAATTCAGTAAAATACAATGAATTATGGCAGAAAATAAATAGAAAAATACAAAGACAAAACAAAGATTGGATTGAGAAAATGTCAAAGATGCTTATTGATATAGCTTTAGAAAGTATTAAACAATATAATTGCGAAATCATAATAATTTCTTTTGAGAATTTAAAAGAATATGAAGCAGGAAATAATAGCAAAAAGATAAACAAGAAAAATACTGAATGGCTTAGAGGAAGAATAGTTCAAAGAGTATTTGAGAAAAGCCTATGGATAAATTCTATGAAGATTTTGACATATAAGCCAACTTTTAATAAAAATCAAAGAAATCTTAGGCAAATATTAGTAGATGGAGATGGGACTTCGATAACTTGTAGCAGATGCAGAAGTAAAGGAATAAAGAAAGGAAATGAATTCTTTTGTAGTAAATGCAGATTTACTGATAATATTCACATAAACGCTGCAAGAAATATTTCAAAGAGAACAATTGAAGTTTTTAAAACAATTGCTCTCCCTGAGACTCCTTAAAGGAAGATAGGGGAGGTCAGGCGTGGGCAAGCTTCCTATTCATAGTAAACAGCATTCCCTTCAATGATTGGAAGAACTCTCTTAAGAAGGGAAGCTCTTGATGAGCTAATTTCAACAAAATTAGCAATAAGGGTTGAGTAGCATTTTGCTACTCTGCTGTGCCTCCTAATGGGAGG
>Ga0272445_1002121_pt1 | contig 14088 bp, 12 predicted proteins | sample YNPCB0031_FD_194404 | JGI IMG/M metagenome (GOLD analysis project Ga0272445, IMG submission 194404) | Hot spring sediment microbial communities from Yellowstone National Park, WY, United States - YNP-CB-003-1 | ecosystem: Environmental > Aquatic > Thermal springs > Hot (42-90C) > Sediment... | reverse complement strand
TTCTCCTTTTCCTCTTAACTTTGATAAATTAACTCCAGAACCAGAACCACCCTTAAAAATCATTCCTTCAGTCTTTATCCAATCCAAAATGGACTCCATATTATCTTCAACATCAAGGATAAAGCAAGCCGCCATTTGTTGGCTTCTTCCTGGAACGCCAACATTAAACCAAACAGGAGAATTAAAAGTTGCATATTGGTGCAAAATGATATAAGTTAATTCTTTCTCATAAATTTCTGCAGTTTTTGAATCAAAATAACCCTGTTCTTGCCCCCATTTTTTAAATGTTTTTACAACTCTTGAAATTAGTTCTTTTAGTGAAGTTTCTTGTTTTCCATTTACAACTTTAAAATATTTGGTAGCAACTATATTTACAGCATTTTGGCTATAAAATTCAGGAAATTCAACTTCTGGAAAATTTTCATAACCAGAAAGCGTTATTTTAAATTTTTTCCATTTTACAAGATTAAATGGGTGCTCGTTAGAAGTAAAAAATTGTTTAATAAAATTTTTTGTTTGTATATTTTTTCTCATTTTTTTGTTTTGAAAATTAATTGTTATATAACAGTTAAATCATGTTTCATTTTTTGTCAATCTCAAACTGTGGATAAATTTTTTGAATCTATAGCCTATTGACATTTTAAAAAATTTAAGATAAAATAAAATAATATGGACCATTTAAAGCTTCTTTTAATTTTTATATTTATTTGTATAGCTTATTTTTTAATATTTTCCAATTATAGTTTTTGGTTAAAGGCTTTTTCTTTAATTGAAGCCTTACCTAAAAAGTAATTCTTCTATTTGATTTATTTTTTTAATTCTTCTTATATATTTTTCTTTTCTTTTGAATTTTGATTTTAAAAATTCATTAATTATTTTTTTTGCTTTTTGAAAAGAAACAAAATCTGCAGGAAGAGCTAAAACATTAATATTGTCTTCCTCTTTTGCTGCTTTTGCTTGTCTTTCATTAAAACAAATACCGCATCTTATTCCTTTAAATTTGTTCGCTACAATTGAAACACCAACGCCAGAACCACAAATTAAAATACCTAAACTATTTTTATCAAACTTTTCTGCAAGAGTTTTTGCAAAGTCAGGATAATCATCTTCTATATCATAAAAATAATTTCCAACATCAATCAATCTATATTTATATTTTTTAGACAAATATTTTTTTATTTTTTCTTTTAAAAAAAATCCTCTATGATCAGCTCCTATTAAAATTTTTTTCATATTACTTTATTTTTAATTTTTCATTTTTAACTTATAAAGCAGATTTTGACTGTTTTTATAAGGTAAATTCTACTTATTTTAATTTCTTTTGGCTTAATTAATTTTACATTTCAGCTCCTATTAAAATTTTTTTCATATTACTTTATTTTGCTACCTGGAGAAACTTTTTTATGTGGAACTATTAATATAGGGCCATCTACTGAATCGACTGCTAAAATCATCCCTTCGCTTTCTATCCCCATTATTTTTTTAGGTTCAATATTAGATAAAACAACAACTTGTTTTCCTATTAAATTTAATGGTTTATATTTTTTACCTATTCCAGCTAAAATAGTTCTTGTCTCTTCTCCTATATCTATAACAAGCTTAATCAACTTATCAGAACCCTCAACTTTTTTTGCTTCTTTAATTTCTCCAATAACAAGATCTATTTTTGCAAAATCTTCATATTTTATTTTTTCCATAAAATAATTATAAATTAAATTTGTATAACATCACCTTCTTTTGGAATTATTACCTCTATAGCAAAACTATCAACTATTTTATTTTTTAATTCTTTTTTTTGATCTTCTTCTCCGTGAACTAAAAATATAGACTTTAAATTTAATCTTTGAGGAAAAATCCAATTTAAAATTTGAGCTTGATCTGCATGCAAAGAAAAACTATAAAGTGTACTAACTTTAGCATTTACTCTTACAAGTTCTCCTTCTATTTCAACCTCTTTTTTACCCTCTACAATTTGCCTACCTAAACTTCCTTCTGCTTGAAATCCAACTATTAAAATTTTTGTATTTTCAAAAGGAAGATATTTTTTCTCATGTCTTAAAATTCTACCGCCATTTGACATACCAGAGCCTGCTAAAATTATCTTTGGATTCGGAAAATCCCATATTCTAAAAGAATCTTCATGCTCTAAAATTGGAATAACAAAATCTTTTTTAAATATATGATTAATCTTATCAAAAAAAGCTCTAGCATTTTGATTAAGATAATCAAAATAGTCTTTGTAAATTTGAAAAGCTAAAAATGCTAGTGGGGAATCTAAAAAAATTGGAATTTTAGGAACTTTGTATTCTGAAATTAAATTATAAATTTCAAAAATTATCTCTTGAGCTTTTTCTATTGCAAAAATTGGAATTAAAAGAACACCTTTATCTTTTACTGTTTCTTCTATTATATCTTCTAATTTTTCTCTTCTTAAATTAATATCTTCATGCAATTTCCCTCCATATGTAGATTCTAAAACCAGAAAATCTGCTTTTGGCAAACTTTCAAGCGGCCTTAAAAGATTTGATGGTTGATGCCCCAAATCTCCAGAAAAAACAATATTTTCTTTTCCATTAGAAAATAAAATAAAACTTGAACCTAAAATATGTCCCGCATCAAAAAAGTAAACTTCTAAATCTTTAAAACTTATTTTTTCTCCATAAGAAAATGTTATCCAATTCTCCAATAAAATATCAATATCTTCTTCTTGATAAATAGGCTCTTTATTTAAAATTTTACTTTTTTCTCTTAAAATTTTGAGAGAGTCTAAAAGTATAATTTTAGCTAATTCTTTTGTTGGTTTTGTTGAAATTATCTTTGGCTTTTTTTTAAAATTTTTATAAAGATAAGGCAATCTTCCTATATGATCTAAATGAGCATGAGTTATAAAAACAACATCAGGATTAGCTTCAATAACTTTAAAATTTTTTTCTTCTAAAAAAGAACTTCCTTGAAAAAGACCACAATCAATCATCACTTCGCTATTTTTTGTATTCAAAATAAAACAAGATCCTGTGACTGATTCAACTCCACCTAAAAATTTTATTTCCATAATTTTAAAATTAATATTAGTTTAGTTTATAATTATATAACAAAATGACTATTTTTAGAAAAATTATTCCAATCTTAATAATTCTCTTTTTAGTTAGTATTGGTACTTTATATTTTTCATTTAAACAAAAATTAGAAAAAATTCCGGAGTTAGAAATTTCTGTTACAGGACCAAAAGAAATAAAAACATTTGAAATTAAAAATTATAGAATTAATATTTTAAATAAATCGAAAATAATACTTAAAAATATAAAATTGAATGTTTTTTTGCCAGAAAATGCAACATTTCTTTTCCCCAATAATACTAAAAAACTTGATTTTTCTTTAGATTTAGAACCTGAAACTTTAAAATCCTATGATGTATCTTTAGTTTTTAGTTCAGGAGAAGGAGTTTTTCCATTAAAAATTGTTGCAAAAAATAATCAAATAGAAAGTGAATATATTTATGACATAAACCTTATTGGAGAAGGAATCGAAACAAATATTGAAATGCCAAAAACAGTAGAAAAAGAAGTAGAATTTCCAATAAAAATAACAATAAGAAATAATTTGGATGAAGATAAGGAAATTTATTTTAAAATTAACCCTATTCTGGGACTAAAAATTTTAGATAATGAAGAAGAAATTAATGAGTACAAAGAAAAATTTATTATTAAAAAAAATGAAAAAATAGAAAAAGAGATTTTTGGTATTTTCAAAAGCGAAGCTAATTATGGTATAAAAAATTTTAATTTTGAAATTTATTTAACTGAAAATAAAGAAATTTTATATGGCAAAAATATAAATCTAGCATTGATGTTAGAAAAATCAAAAGTAGCAGTTGATTTAAATTTACCAAAATTTATAGAACCTAATGCTGAATTAGATCTTAAATTAGAAATTAAAAATAATAGTGATAAAATTTTAAAAACATCAAAAGTAAAAATAGAAACAGCTCCTGAGTATTTTGAAATTTCAAAAATAAAAGTTTTAAATGGCGGTTTTGCAAAATTAGAAGAAACATTAAATTTATATTGGGACTATGAAAAAAGCCCTGAACTTTATAAAATATCTCCAAATCAAACTGTTTTACTATCCTTTAATTTAAAAACAAAAATTCCTCAAAATTATTTTAACTTACAAATACCATTTAAAGTTATTTTTAAAGATGAATTAGAAAATATTCAATACGAAAAAATTTTAAATTTAAAAGTTAAAGGAGGATTAGATATAGAAAGGAAAATTAGTTTAGTTTCTGGATCTAATAGTTTAAAAGCTCAAAAAACTTCTACTTTTTTAGTAAAATTTAAATTAATACCAAAAGGAGAAGAAATTTCAAATTTTACACTTTATTTTAAAACTCCATACTGGTCAAAAATAAAAAATGCATCTGAAGGAGAATTTAGCGAAAATAGTTTTTATATTAAAAAAGACAAAATAGATAAAGAAGAAAATATTGAAATTTTAATAGAAGTAACTCCTTATATAAATCAGGTTGGAGAAAATATTTTAATCTTAGAAAAAAATAACATTTCTTTCCATCAAGAATTTTCACAGATAGATGTAAATCTTAACTTACCAGAGATAGATTCAAGTTCTAAATCAATAGAAAATTTTATTCCTGGAGCTGTATCTTTATAAATTTACTCTTTTAAATTTCTTTCATCTTTAATATCTTTTTTTGTTTTAAATGGTTGTACAAGACCTTTTTCAATAGATTTTTTAAGAGAAATTTCTGGAGTAAAACTACCCTGGCAACTTTCGCAAAAAACTGGTTTTTCTCTTGTTGGAGGAAAATCTACATAAATTTCTTTTCCGCAATTCCAGCATTTTGCTAAAAATTGTTCTTTTTCTCCTTCTTTTCCAGGAAGATAGCCAAATCTATCTTTTATTTGTTTTTCAACAAAACCTCTTGTAGCACAATATTTAGATCTTGTAAAATTAATAATTTCTTCCTCATAACTTATTTTTGGTAATTCTCTTGGTGGAAGTGTATTTGCAATAAATGGTTGAGTGGTTATTCCATCAACAATCATTTTTATATAAGTTGTATATTTTGGTAAATTTAAAAGATCTATAGCGCTAATATATGGTTCAAATTCTTTAGCTAAAATCTCTGCATCAAGAGGACCGACTCTAAAAGCTATAATAGTTCCAATATTTCCAATAATAGCTGTTTTAATTTTATCTGGTAATTGATCTAAATATTGATTTGCTAAAATTAAACTAAGATGATATTTTCTTGCTTCAGATAAAATATTTATAAAAGAATCTGTAGCAAAATTTTGAAATTCATCAACATAAAGATAAAAATCGACTCTTTGCTGCTCTGGAATATCTGCTCTTGACATAGCAGCAAGTTGAATTTTCGTAACAAGCATTGCACCCAAAAGAGCAGCATTATCTTCTCCGATTAATCCTTTAGAGATATTAGCAATAAATATTTTTTTCTCATCCATTAATTTTCTAAAATCTATTTTACTTTCTTTTTGACCAATTATATTTCTTATAAGAGGAGATGTTAAAAATTGTCCAATTTTATTTTGAATTGGAGCAATAGCTTCTACCTGAAAAGCTTGTGTATATCTTGAATATTCTTGCGTCCAAAAATTTTTAACAACAGGGTCTTTTAATTTTTCAATAACTTTTTCTCTAAAATTTTTATCAGCAAGCATCCTATTTACATCTAAAAGAGTTGAGTCTGGAAATTCAACTAAAGCTAAAAGAGTATTTGTAAGAATATATTCCATTCTGCTTGACCAAGCATCAACCCATATTTTTTTAAAAACAGACATTAAACCAGAAACTAAAATATGTCTAAATTCCCAAGGAACTTGAGATAAAATATTAAAACTAAATGGGTAATTAAGATCTGCTGGATTAAAGTAAATAACATCCTCAATTCTTTCTTTAGGAACAAATTTTAATAATCTTTCGCACGTATCACCATGGGCATCAATAAAAGCAAATCCATTTTTATTTTCAATATCAAAAATCATCATATTTTCTAAAAGAGTTGTCTTACCACTTCCTGTCTTTCCTATAATATAAATATGCCTTCTTCTATCATCTTCTTTTATCCCAAAAAGCTTTTTTTCTCCTCTAAAAATTACATATCCAAGAGGTTGAATCATATTTTAATTATATAAAGGGTAAATTTGATGGTGGGGCTGGTTGTTTTAATGTTGTCCTTTTTATTCCGCTTTCTATAAATCTTGTCCTTGGAAAATGGAATACTGATGTTAATTCTTCTATATTTAAAATAAACTTTTTTTGTGTCCAGAAAAAGTATCTTAAATAATAATATAGATTTCTTTTCTTTTGGAATTCTCTTCTTTCAACAAAATAATAATAAGCTCTTGTTCTAACTTCTTTAACATCAGAAAAACTATTTAAATGAGTATTTTCAAAAGATTTAAAAATACTATACATAAGAGGAATTCTGGATCCTGCTAATTTTTTAAAAATATCCTTTTTTGCAAAATAACCAACCCTAATGCCACATTGAAATCCAATTTTTGAAGTTTTTTCAGTTATTTTTTCTATTTGAAGCCTTGAAATAGGATCAAGCTGAAACAAAGTCATTTGCTGTGAATCTTCTTTCTTTTTTTCTCTAAATTTAGGAGGAGAAAAAGGAGCTTTTAAAAGATTAATAGTAAAATCTAAAATCTCATCAAAAATTCCCTCTTTTTCTTCTTTTTTCTTTAAAATTTCATTTATTTTCTCTTTCCCTTTTTCGACCCAAAGAAAAGAAAACTCTTCATCTTCATCTCCTGGGACCGGTCTTGCAAATATTTGAACAACAAACCATTCGTCTTTTGAAAATTCTCCTGCTGCTTCAGAAAGTAATGTAATTGGATCAATTTTTTGTTCTGTTTTAAGGTCGCCTTTTTCAAAATCTGTATAAGTTCTTATTGGAAAATAATTTTCATTTGAAAGTTTAAATTCTGTTCCATAAAAATCATAATCTTTATTTGGAATTTTAAAAGGTAAAAGATATAAAGGATCTTTAACTACTTCTATTTCTATTTCTGGATATTGACTATAAAAACGACTTTTAACAAAATTTAAATATCTTTCTTCAATTCTTATAAAAAATTTAAGTTCATGATCATTTGCTACAAGTTCAAAAACATACCATGGCGGTGTATAACCTTCAAATATTCTTTTATTAGGCTTACCTTTAACATAAATTCCATGTAATGAGGCAAAAACTTGCTCAAGCGACAAAGGCGATTTTTCTTGAAATAGAGGAACTTTTAACTCTAAAAAAATCCATTTTCTTTTAGTAATGTTATAGTTTATTCTTATTGTGGTGATCCAAATATCCTTAAAAATATGCCAAATTGCTATTGGGAGAACTACAAACCAAACTTTTGAAATGTAGTTAATAAAAAATTTTAAAAATTCTACCATAAAATTTTATAAACTAACCATTCCATTTTCTAAAAACTTAACTTTACCTTTTAGCCTATAAAGCACAATACTAACTCCTGATGGTTTTACTATCTTTTTACTTAGAACATAATTTATAACATCATCTCTTTTAACTGGCTTTTTAACATTTGAAAGATATTCTAAAATTAACTCTTCTACTGTTTTTCCAGAATAACCCCAATTAGATAAAGCATAAAGACCTCTTCCGACAAGAACAAAATCTGGATGTCTTATAAGTTCATTATGAATTGTTTCTAATTTTGTTATTTTATTCCAAGATGGATGAATTAACTCATGGAATTTTTCTCTAACTTTTTTAAGTATCTCATGAATCTCTCTAAAATGAAGAGGTTTTTTATGATAATGAAATACTGTCAATATTCTATGTTTAGTATTTTTTGGGGCTATATAAAAATTTTCTTCATGACCACCCTCATTAAATGGATTTAGCCAAATTTTTTTAGATATTTTTAAAATTTTTGTAAAACTTTTTTCATTTAAATCTTCTTTTAATTTTTTATTGAAAAAAGACAAAATTTTATCTTTAAATTTTTCATAGTCTAATTTTTGGCCATGAAGCTCCTTTGCAATAGAATGAAAGAAATCTTTTATTTTACTCTTTTTCTCTTTAATTACATAAAACCTTTCATGAAAATCATCTTTACCCTCTAATTTAATTTCAGGATCTAAAATTAAAATAAACCTAATATGATTCTCTTTTGTACCAGAACCAAAATCTTGTGATATTTGCTTTTCTAAATCTAAATCTGAAAATCCATTAGTTTGCTTTATTAATTTTTTACCTAAAATTATTACTTTATTTAATTTCTCGTCATTTAATATTGCTTCTTTTATTTTATTTATACTTTCATTTTGAACCTGCCTTACTCTTTCTCTTGTAATACCATATTTTGAGCCAATTTTTTGCAAAGAATAAGGCCCTTCATCACCCAAACCAAATCTTAATTTTAAAATTTCAGCATCTCTTTCTGGTAAGAGTTTTATATATTTTTCTATTGTTTTTGCAATCATAATATAATTATATCATATTTTAAAAAATTTACAAATTTATCTTGCATACTCTACCGCTCTTGTTTCTCTAATTACAACAACCTTAATTTCTCCTGGATATTTTAATTCTTCTTCTATTTTTTTAGAAATATCTTTTGCCAAAAATGCCATCTTAACATCATCTATTTTTTCTGGAATAACAAAAACTCTTATTTCTCTACCACCAGAAATTGCATAAGCTTTTTGAACGCCCTCAAATGAATAAGCTATTTTTTCTAAATCTTCTAATCTTTTAAGATAATTTTCAAATGTATCTGATCTTGCTCCGGGCCTTGTAGCAGATAAAACATCAGCAGCAGTTACAACATATGCTTCTGGAATTTCGTATGGATAAGTTTCATGATGAGATTTCATTGCATCAATTACTTTTTTATCAATTCCATATTTTTGAAGTATTTTAATACCAAGATCAACATGATTACCTTCTATTTCATGATCTACAGATTTTCCTATATCATGCAAAAATCCACCTAAAAGAGCAACTTGACTATCAAGACCAAGTTCTTCTGCTATCATTCTTGCAAAAATTCCAGTTTCTATTGAATGAGTAAGAACATTTTGTCCATAACTTGTTCTAAAAGCAAGTCTTCCCATAAGATGTAAAATTTGAGGTGGCAAATTTAAAATACCTAATTGATATGCTGCATTCTCTCCTGCTTCTTTTATTTTATTATTTATCTCTTCACTAGCTTCTTTAACTTTTTCTTCTATTTTTGCTGGATGAATTCTCCCATCTTTTATTAGTTTTTCTAAAGCTAATTTTGCAATTTCTCTTCTAACTGGATCAAAGCAAGAAAGAGTAACAACTCCTGGAGTCTCATCTATAATAATTTCTACGCCAGTTAAATTTTCAAAATATCTTATATTTCTACCTTCTTTTCCAATAATTTTCCCTTTTATATCATCACTCTCTAAATAAAATGGTGTTGTTGTAAACTCGCTTACAACTGAACGACTGTATCTTGGTAAAACTGTTGTAATAATATTAATAGCTCTTTTTTCTATCTCTTCTTTTCTATAAAGCTCAAACCTTTTAATTATCTCAATAAGATCATTTTGATACATTGATTCAACTTCTTTAATCAACATTTCTCTTGCTTCAGAAACCTTCATATTTGCTATTTTCTCTAACTCTTTAGTTTTTTGTTCTTTTAAATTTTCAAGTTCTTTTTTATAACTTAAAACCTTATTAAGCTCATCTTTAAGTTTATTTTTTTCATTTTCAACCTCTTTCAACTTATTTTCTAGTTCTTCTTCTTTTTTAAAAATTCTTTCTTCTCTTTTAGATATTTCTTCAAATCTCTTTTTCTCTTCTTTTTTAGCTTCCTCTAAAATTAAAACAGCCTTATTTTTAGCATCTACAATTATTTCTTTTGCCTCTCTTTTAGCTTTTTGTAGCTCTTCCTCTAATTCTTTCTCTTTACTTTTAATAATTCTTTTTACAATTAAAACTCTTAAAACATAACCTATTAAAATACCCAAAAATAAAGTTAATATGAGAAGAATTTTGCTTGTCATATAAAAGACAAGCTAATTCATTCCTTTTTTTAAATATTTTTAAAGTTTTTTCCATTTTGAATGAAATTAGCCTGGTAAGACTTAATTAATATTTTATTATATCACAAATCTATAAAGTTGAATATAAAATTAAACTTGAATAATTACAGGAATTAACATAGGGCGCCTATGGGTTTTTTTAAACAAAAATTCTCCAAGCTCTTCTTTAATATTATTTTTAATAAAATCTTCATTTATAAGTGGCCAAGGAGTATTTTGATTTACTGATTTTGCAACTATTTTTTTTATCAGAGCTCTAACTTCTTTTAAAAGTTCTTGAGACTCTCTTAAATAAACAAAACCTCTTGAAATTATATCTGGACTTGTTCTTAATCTTCCTGTTTGACTATCAATAACTACAACAATAACAAAAATTCCATCTTGCGACATTACTTGTCTATCTCTTAAAACAACCTCACCAACATCTCCAACGCCTAAACCATCAACAAAAACATAACCTGCTGGTTCTTTTTTATCTGAAAGCCTTACTCCACTCTCATCCATTTCAATAACTTGACCATTAGAAGCAATAATAATTTGATCATCAGAATAACCAAGACTTTTTGCTATCTCTCCTGCTTGCTTTAACATAAAGTAATGACCATGAATTGGCATAAAATATTTTGGTTTTACAATACTAATCAAAAGTTTCAAATCTTCTCTAAAAGCATGGCCAGAAGCATGAATATCCATCATTTGATAATGAAAAACTCTTGCTCCTTGTCTATAGAGTGAGTCTTTTAACATTTGAACAGATCTTTCATTTCCAGGAACAACAGAAGATGAGAAAATTACTGTATCTTGTGGTTGAATTTTAAAATATTTATGATCACCGCTTGCAATTCTCATTAAAACTGAATTATCTTCTCCTTGCGCACCTGTACAAATTACAGTAACCCTACTTGGATCAAGCTTTAAAGCTTCTTCAGGACTAATTAATGTAAATCTTTCAACCTTTAAATAACCTAATGCTTTAGCAACTTCAGTGTTCATTTTCATCGTATAACCATCTATTACAACTTTTCTATTATATTTTTCTGAAAGCCAAATTAATTGTTGGATTCTTTCTATTAAAGAAGCAAAAGTTGATGCAAAAATTCTTCTTGGAGCTTCTTTAAATATTTCTTCTAAATTTTTCATAATTTCTCTTTCTGAAATAACATGACCTGGCTGATCAGCATTAGTAGAATCTGCCATAAGTAAAGTTATATCTTTTGAAAGTTCAACTATTCTTGTAAGATCTGCAGGTAAATCGCACATTGGAGTAAAATCTATCTTAAAGTCACCTGTATGCAAAATATTACCAACCGGAGTTCTTATTATAAAACCAACAGAATCTGGAATATTATGATTTACATGAAACCACTCTACTTCAAAAACTCCAACATTTATTTTTTTATACTCTTTTTTATTAAACTCGTATATCTCTAACTTTGGTGCATAAGGAAAATCCTCTTGTCTTCTTAAAATAATACCCCTACTTAATGGTGTTGCGTAAATTGGCGGATTTCCTATTTGTTCAATTAAATAAGGAATAGCCCCTATATGATCATAATGACCATGAGTTATAAAAATTCCTCTTATTTTTTCCTTTTTATTTTTTAAAGATTCAATATTAGGCACAACAAAATCAACACCAGGCATAGTTTCAGCTTCGGGAAAACCAAGACCCATATCAACAATAATAATATCATCTCCATATTCAAAATAAGTCATATTCCTACCAACCTCTTCTAATCCTCCAAGAGGAACAATTTTTAATACTTTATCTTTTGTCCTTTCTTCAATTATTTTTTCTTTTGGTTTTTTTTCTATTAATTTTGTCCTCATTTTAAAATTTTTTAATTTTTTAATTTAGTGCCGGGGGTGGGATTCGAACCCACACGCTCAAAGAGCACAACCTTCTGAAGGTTGTGTGTCTACCAATTCCACCACCCCGGCTAATATTCTTTAAATTCTTCTATTTTAATTACTCCAAATTTATCAATATTTAAAATAGCCCTTACTTTCTTTTTAAAAGAAAAAATACCCTGAGGGTTTGCTTCAATTTCAACTATTTTTTTTGTACCACTACTTGAAATTGTCGCACTAGCTGTTCCAAATGGAAAACTAAGATTAAAAGAGCTATCAATATCTTTATCTCTAGCTAATCTAATTAATGCCTCATTAAAAGCACTTGTAATTAAAGACCAATCATAAGATATATTTTTCTCTCTTTCTGTATTTAAAAGCTCTATCATAGCTGAATAACCAAGAGTAGATATTATGATTAAAATCAAAAATGTAATTATTAAAAATGAAGGTAAAGATGCTTGTGCCTTTAAATATTTATTATAACACATTATTTTTAATTTTTGCAAATTTTAAATTATTAATAGAGGATTTTTAAGTTTTAATTATAACATAAATTTTATCTTAATTTGCCTTGTAAAATATTTACATAAGTTTCCATCTCTATTGGTTTTCCGGGTGAAGGAGGGATAAGTTCTGCTTTTAAATAGCCATTAATTGAAGAATTTACTTTCTCAAAATTTACTTTTTTAAAATAAATATTTTTAGAAAGCAGGTTTACTTCATTATTTTGATCTCTATAAAAAGCATAAGCATTTTTACCATCAAAAACAATCCAACCAATAACATCATTCCAAGCATAACCATAAATATTTTTTTCTTCATCAAGAGCAACTTTCCATTTTAAAGAAGTGCAGCCTGGAGAATTACTTTGAGAATTGCCACTTGGATCGCAGTTAAACTTTATCCAACCAATAACATCATTCCAAGCATAACCATAAAATTCTCTTGTTGAAGAATTGTATCTAACATTATAACTTGAAGATGTTGAAAAATGAATCCAACCTAAAACAGGAGACCAAGCCCATCCTTCTAATCTTTGATTTTGCTCATTAAAAATAACCCCATAATTTACAGGGCAAATTGTATTAAAATTTTTACAATTCAAAGAAAAAGTTCCTCCGTAAAAACTATGCATATAACCTAAAACTTCATTATTTTCATTAATATAAGTTTTTTGACCAAATCTTATATAAGATTCTTGATTTGATTTTTTAAATCTTATAATCCAATCAGAAACTAAATTAACTTCTAAAGAATTTTTTGCTTCTGATGTAAGTTTTTCTATTAAATATGCTATTTCTTGCCTTATTTGTGTTTGCCCTTTTGTAACAATATTTGATTTTATAATTGGAACTGTAATTTGCATAATCATAGTTAAAACAACAACCAAAATACCTAAATAAATTAAAAGCTCGACCATCGAAAAACCTTTATTTTGAAAGTTGAATTTTTTCATCATCGTATTTTATATTTGAACTAGAACTAAAGTAATTGCTAAAAAATTTTAAAGGTCCCTCAACTCCAGGACCACCACCCCAACTACTTTGAAAAACAGAAGTATTTTTCCATTTAGTTAAAAAAAATTCATCAGTTATCTTATAATTTTCGACACTAACCACAATTGTAAATTTCAAAGTAGCTGGATCAAAATTTATATCACCATAATTTGTAGTTGTTGGAATATTATTAAATCTCCAAACTTTTTCTACATAAAAATATCTTTCAACATTTTTTTCTTGAAAATTAAAAATTTCTTTACCAGAATTAATTTCCCAACTTCCTGATGTTGAATATAAATAATAAAAACTACTTGAACTTTTATTTAAATTCTCAAATTTATTCCAATCATTAAAAGATATAGTGAAAATAGCTTCTCTATATTGTTGTAAAAGACTTCTTGCTTGAGTAATATAAGAAGCTGTTACCTTAGCTTTACTAGATACAGAAACAACGCCAGCAAGACCTGCTGCCAAAATTGAAAAAAGACCAATAACAATTAAAAGTTCTATTAAAACTTGTGCTTTTAATGTCTTCACAAATTAATTATATTCTAAAACGCCGCCGCGGATAAACGCAGATACAAAACGCGGATAATATTTACGCGGATGAACGCGAATTCAACGCTGATGAACACGGATA
>Ga0272445_1002118_pt1 | contig 14106 bp, 12 predicted proteins | sample YNPCB0031_FD_194404 | JGI IMG/M metagenome (GOLD analysis project Ga0272445, IMG submission 194404) | Hot spring sediment microbial communities from Yellowstone National Park, WY, United States - YNP-CB-003-1 | ecosystem: Environmental > Aquatic > Thermal springs > Hot (42-90C) > Sediment... | reverse complement strand
GCGCTCTCTCAACGTCCATTGGAAGCATTCTTCCATAAAAATTCTTTCTCTTATATTATCAATCCTTTAAATTTACACTTAAAATTCTAAAAGAAACTAGGAGCAAAATCTCCCGGCTTCAGTCATGTAGGGAGCAGATTTTAAACATTTATTTTCTAAACGATAAAGAGAAATACAAGTTTGTCTTCTTTTCAATAATCCAACGTAAATCAGGATAGTGTCAATTTGGGCGAAGAAAAAAATTTACGCATTAAAATCGGCGAGCTGAAGAGCGACATCGGCCTGCTAAAGAATCTTGAGATCTCCATCGGCAGGCTGATCGGCGAAGAATGGGTTGAGGAAGCCGGGCCGACACCTTTCCCATCAATAACGGATCTAAGGGAATGGGACCTCAAGATTTTGCAGCGTTACAAGCCGTTTTACATGCCGTTCTGCGATGTATGTTGCCTCTGCACCTTCGGTAAATGCGATTTAACAGGCGATAAACGGGGAGCATGCGGGTTAAACATGGCTGGGCAGCAATCACGAATTGTTCTATTAGCGTGCTGCATAGGTGCAGCAACGCACATATCGCATGCAAGGCATCTTGTCGACCATCTTATAGAAAAGTTTGGGCGTGATCACCCGATAAATGTCGGCGGTTTAAATGTTGAGGTTGAAGCACCGGTGACGCGTCTAGTCTGCGGCGTAAAACCTAAGACCCTAGGCGACCTGGAGGATGTTTTAAATTATCTTGAACGTGAATTAACGCGTCTCCTATCAGCCACCCACACAGGTCAGGAGGAAAGCAACATAGATTTTGAGTCGAAAGTCTTTCACGCCGGCATGATCGACCAAGTCGGCATGGAGGTGGCTGATATAGCGCAAGTTTCCGCGCTGGGATTTCCGAAGGCTGACCCTGAAGCGCCCCTAGCGGAAATAGGCTTCGGCGTGGCAGAGGCAACTAAACCCGTTATACTAGTTATTGGACATAATGTTCCATCAGCCGCGGAAATAGTGGATTATATCATGGAGAATGGATTGTATGGCGGTGTTGAAGTAACCGGTTTATGCTGCACTGCGCATGATATTACACGTTATAATCCAAAGGCAAAAATAGTCGGTCCAATATCATGGCAGCTAAGATTCATTAGAAGCGGCATACCGGATGTGATAGTTGTTGATGAGCAGTGCATCCGCGCTGACACGTTGGTTGAAGCCCAAAAGATTAAGGCTCCGGTTATAGCCACAAGCGATGTTAACTGTTTAGGCTTGCCGGATAGAACAAGAGATGAAGTTGACAAAATAGTGCATGACCTCGTGTCAGGGGCTTCTCCAGGAGCGCTTATTCTTGATCCCGCTAAGGTTGGCGAGGTGGCTGTTAAAACAACCCTGCTGGTTGCTCCTAAACGAATGAAGTTTAAGGCTATACCAGATGTTAGCGACGTAATCGAGGGTGCAAGAAAATGTCGAAAATGCAATGAATGTAGGAGGGCATGCCCCAACGATCTTCCAATACCGGAAGCGCTCGCTCAAGCATCAAATGGGAATCTTGAGCCTCTTGCAAATCTCTATGAGGAATGTATCGGCTGCGCAAGATGTGAAAGCGCATGTCCAATAGGCCTTCAGATACACAGTTTCATAGTTAAAGCCGCTGAGAAGAGGGTTAAGGAGGAGAAATATAAGATTCGTGTGGGTAGAGGCGCAATACAGGACGTTGAAATAAGGGAGGTTGGCGGGCCAATCGTTCTAGGCGAGATTCCAGGCGTCATAGCCTTCGTTGGATGCGCAAATTATCCTAAAGGCGGCAGTGAGGTTGCTGAAATGGCTATGGAATTTGCTAAGAGACGCTATATTGTTGTGACCTCCGGATGCGCCGCAATGTCAATAGCCATGTACAAAGACGAGGAGGGGAAAAGCCCATACGAAATCTTCCCAGGAAGATTCGACGCTGGTGGACTTGTGAATGTCGGTTCATGCGTTGCGAATTCACATATTGCTGGAGCAGCCATCAAAATAGCAAGCATATTCGCCAAGCGTAGGCTGCGCGGCAATTATGAGGAGATAGCCGATTATATCCTTAATAGGGTTGGAGCGGTCGGCGTCGCATGGGGGGCAATGTCTCAGAAGGCGGCGGCTATAGCGAGCGGGTTCTGGCGCCTTGGGGTTCCAGTTATTGTTGGTCCCCATGGGCTTAAATATAGGCGCATGCTGCTGGGCAGAAAGGATAAGCCTGAAGACTGGTACGTTTACGATGCAAGGACAGGCGATAAAGTTTATGTCGGTCCGGTTCCTGAGCATCTGTTCTACGGCGCTGAAACAAAGGAGGAAGCGATGGTTATGATTGCGAAGCTCTGCATGAGGCCAAACGACACGACGAAGGGCAGAGCAATAAAATTAACGCATTACATAGACCTAAGCAAACGTCTCTTCGGGGTTATCCCGGATGATGTCCACTTGTTTGTGCGTACATTAGCAGATGTTCCGCTGACAATGCGGGATGAGATCATCAAAATCCTTGAGGATAAGGGTTGGAAAGAAAATATTATACCGGACCCAACATTATTACCGAGGCTTGTCAGGAAGAGAGGTGAATGAAAGTATGGGTGTAGCGGTTGAGCCATGGCAGACGGCGGAGATACCTGGGCCTAAGAAGGCTTTATCCATAAATAACCCTCAGATTGTGACGTCGCTGATAAAGCGTTCTAAGAATCCAATAATAGTTGTTGGGCATAAGGCTGCTGAGATTCAGCTGAAAAATGGACTGCTCATAGATTATATTATCCGAATTAGCGAGAAAGCCGGGATCCCCATCGTCTCCACGCCGAGCTTACAAAGCGAGTTTATTAAGAGGGGTTTCAGCAGGGTTGTGGGGATGCCTCTTGTTGACATAGCGAATAGGCTTGTTGACCCTGAATGGATGGGTCTCGAAGGTAAGGGCATGCATGACCTTGCAATATTTGTAGGTTTCACATATTACGTCGGCTGGCTTATTCTGTCCGGTTTGAAGCATTTTTCACCGCAAATTAAAACAGTCTCGATAGATATGCATTATCAACCTCACGCGTCATGGTCTCTCCCAAATATGTCGCTGAATGATTGGGAGAAGAATCTTGAAGCATTAATTGAAGGATTGGAGTGAAATGAAGTGTCAATGTTTTCAGATATACCGGTGGATGTGGGCATAATATATGAAGGCGAAAGGATAAGGTGGCCGGATGCATACGCTGAGTTCGGCGGACCTAGAGTTGAATATAAATTTGAACTCGTTAAATCCCGGAGGATGGATGAGATTGAGGATGGAAAAATAACAATTATCGGTCCTGACCTGAAGGATCTAGAGAAGAAATCATATCCTTTTGGGATATATGTTGAGGTCGCCGGCAAAGAGATTGAGGAGGAGCTGGAGGGCGTAATAGAGCGGCGGATACATGAATACATAAATTATATTGAAGGCGTCATGCATCTAAACCAGAGATATGACATTTGGATACGGATAAGCAAAAGATCATTCGATAAGGGCTTAAACTCCTTCACATATATTGGGAAGGTCCTATATAGGCTGTTTAAGAGCGAACTCCCAATAATAGAGAAGATTCAGATAACATTCATAACCGACCCGGAGAAGGTTAAAGAGAAATTCAAGGAGGCGATGGAAACATATGAGAAGCGTGATGCAAGGGCGAGGGGGCTCACAGATGAAGAAGCCGACGCATTCTATGGCTGTACGCTCTGCCAATCGTTCGCACCAACCCATGTATGCGTAATTACACCTCAAAGATACTCAAATTGCGGCGCCATAAGCTGGTTTGATGGGAGAGCCGCAGCTAGGGTTGACCCGAAAGGTCCAATATTTAGAATTAATAAGGGTGAATGCGTAGATCCGGTGAAGGGCGAATGGACCGGTGCTAATGAGGCTGTGAAACTTAAGTCCGGCGGGGAGATAAAGCGGGTTTGGCTTTACTCCGCATTCGGTTATCCGCACACATCATGCGGATGCTTCGAGGCTGTGGCTTTCTATATACCGGAAGTTGATGGGTTCGGCATAGTTCACAGAGGCTTTGCTGAAAACACTCCTATCGGGCTTTCATTCTCAACATTAGCCGACTCAACAGCCGGAGGCAGACAGGTAGATGGTTTCCATGGAATATCCATTGAATACATGCGTTCACCGAAGTTTCTGCAGGCGGACGGCGGATGGGAACGCGTTGTTTGGGTTCCGCAAGCAGTTATAGAGAGGGTTAAAGACTTTATACCGAAGCATCTCGCTGATAAAATAGCCACTGAAAATGATGTGAAGAATGTTGAGGAGCTCAAGCAGTTTCTAATTGCAAGGGAACATCCTATAGTTAAGCGGTGGAAGGTGGCTGAAGCAGAAATCGTAGAAAAACCATCTGAAGAGGAGAAGGTTGAAGTGGCAATGACGCCGCCGTCAGCTATGCCGACAACGGAGATAACAATGCCAACAATTACGGGGGTGGCTGGCGGCTTCAAAATAGTCTTTAAGAATGTTAAGATCCACGCGAAAGAAATTAAAATTGTTAGAAATAAGGAGAAATGATAGAAAATGAGTGAAAAGGGAGATAAAGAAAAGAATATGGAGGGTTCGGGAGCCACCATTAAAGTAAGCTCTAAACTACTAGATCTGCTTAGTAAATTTGGCGAAATAACCCTTAAGGATGTCGAGATAGACGCTGAGGAGCTTGAAATATGGATTCCAGCGGCTCTTCCAGCGCCGATACCGATTCAGCCGCCAGCTCCAGCGGCGGCAGTAGCGCCACCCGGGGCTGTGCTGAAAAAGCCCATTGAGATATTAAGGGCGGAGTATAAGCCTCCAGCTCAAAAATATCCCGGGAGGATCGTTGAAGTTAAGCTTGGAGCAACCAGGTCTGAGGGCGGTTCAAGAGGTAGGATTGTTAAGATCGGAGGCGAAGCAATTCCATCTTTCTATCTCTTCGAGGGGCTCATGCCGAATCCGCCGGCAATATCGGTTGACGTATTTGACATGGAGGTTAGTTTGCCAAGAGCTCTAAAAATGCATGTTCAGGAGGTTATCGGCGACCCAGCTGCTTGGGCTAAGCTCGCTGTTGACAAGTTTGGCGCTGACATGGTTACGGTGCATTTAATCAGCACCGACCCGTTAATTAAGAACACACCACCCGATGAGGCTGCAAAAACAATTGAGGATGTTCTTCAAGCGGTTGATGTTCCAGTCATCGTCGGCGGATGCGGCGACCCAAAGAAGGACGCTGAAGTCTTTAAGAGGGTTGCTGAAGCCGCTCATGGGGAGAGAGTCATGCTTAGCTCAGTGACCCTCGACATGGCTGAAGCAAGCGTTCTAGGCGATGTTGCTAAGGCTGCTAGGGAGCACGGCCACGTTGTGCTGGCTTTCACAGCGATGGAACTTAATAGGGCTAAAGAGCTCAACCGGAGACTCTACGAGTTTCTGCCTAGAGAAAGCATTGTGATGGATTTGACAACCGCAGCCCTAGGCTACGGCATAGAATACTCATTCTCAATTCATGAGAGGGCTAGGATTCTCGCTTTAGGAGGCGATGCTGAGCTTCAGCATCCAACATCATCCGGCTCAACAAACGCTTGGGCAGCTAGGGAAGCCTGGATGAAGATCGGCTCAGAATGGGAGCCTAGGGAGCTCAGGGGACCATTATGGGAAACAATAACCGCTCTAACATTGATGCTTGCCGGCGTCGACATGTTTATGATGATGCATCCTGCAGCGATTCACACCGTTAAAGAGGTCGTTCGTAATCTGCTCAGTCAGGGAAGAGCTGATTCCAGGGAGATAGCCGATTGGATCAACATTAAAGTTTAGGCTGCAATTGCGGAGGTGTTAAGCCTTGACTGAGAGAGAATTGAAGAAGGGTGTTAGAGAATTAAGCCCCCTAGACATTTACATGCTTCTTCCAAGAACAAACTGCGGCAAATGCGGCGAGAAAAACTGCATGGCTTTTGCAACCAGGGTTGTTAATAGGGAGGTTCCAATAGACTTATGCTCTCCTCTCCTTGAGGAAAGCAAGTATAAGGAGGCATACTCGAAGCTTAAAGATATTCTTGCTCCGGCGGTTAAGGAGATTATTATAGGCACCGGTGAAAACGCAGTTAAAGTTGGCGGAAAACTAGTCATGTATAGGCATGAATTCACATATTATAATCCAACGCCGATAGCGGTCGACGTGACGGATGAAATGGATGAAAGCGAAATCCTGGAGCGCATCAGGAAGGTCGAAAACTTCTCATACAATTACATTGGGAGAATTCTCAAGTTAGACATGATCGCCATCAGATCAACATCAAACGATCCAGCTAAGTTTAAGTCCACGGTGGAAAAAGTTGCCGGAGCAACCGGGCTGCCGCTAATACTATGCACATTCAATCCGGACGTTATGAAAGCAGCTTTGGAATCGGTTTATGGGAGGAGACCGTTAATTTACGCTGCTACAGAGGATAATTGGAGGAAAATGGCTGAGCTAGCGCTAATGTATAATTGCCCTCTAGCTGTTTTCGCCCCAAACGACATAAGCCTACTAAGATCCCTAACGAATACCCTTCTGGAATTCGGCGTTGAAGATCTTCTCCTAGATCCGGGAACGTTCCCCGAGGATGGATTATCTGAAACAATCAATAATTTCACGATGATCAGGAGAAGCGCATGTAAGGAAGGCGACATGCTGCTCGGCTTCCCGCTTATTGGCGTTCCAATGACCGTTTGGCTTAAGAAGGATTCGCCCAAAGAGGTTCTTCAGTGGAGGGAAGCCTGCTTAGCAGCTATGCTGATGACCAGATATGCGGATTTATTAATAATGCATAGCCTTGAAGGATGGGTTCTCCTACCAAATGTTATATTAAGATTCAACATATACACCGACCCGAGAAAACCTGTTTCAGTTGAACCCGGATTGAAAGCATTCGGCAACCCAACTGAGAATTCACCTGTCATGTTTACAACAAACTATGCGTTAACATATTTCACAGTTGAATCCGACATTAAATCTGCTAACATAGACTGCTACCTAATAGTTATTGACACCGGCGGAATAAGCGTTGAAAGCTCGGTTGCCGGAAGAATATTAACTGCGCAGGTGGTTGCGGACGCCATCAAAAAATCAGGTATAGAAGAGAAGGTTAAGCATAGATATCTAATTATCCCAGGGTTAGCCGCCCGGCTGAGTGGAGAAATCGAAGATTTAAGCGGCTGGCGGGTTCTAGTTGGACCGAAGGATTCATCGGGCATACCGGCTTTTCTAAAGGAGAAGTGGCCGCCGAGAGAAATGTAACACTTTAATTCTTCCATAGCCATTATCTTTCTGGAGAAGAAAGCAAAAATGAGATTGATCGTTTCAATGGGTAGGGGTGGAACTGGAAAAACAAGTTTTGTAGCGCTTATGACTAAATATTTTATTGAGATTGGTAAGACCCCGCTTCTCTTAATTGACGCTGACCCTGACCAGAACCTAGCCGACGCTTTAGGCATAAGCCTAGAGGATGCGGGGATAAAAACCATCTCCGAACTTATAATTGAAACTTTCATAACACATGGTGGAACAACAATCGGCATCTCACCCTCCGAGAGGATGGAAAGCAAGATTTGGGAGAAGGGGCTCTATGAGGGTGAATATTTCGATCTGATCGCGATAGGTCCGAAGTGGGTTGAGGGCTGCTATTGCTTGCCGAATGAAGCATTGAAGGGAGCCCTAGAAAGGCTGACGAAAAATTATGCATACATCATTATTGATTCGCCGGCTGGATTGGAACACTTAAATAGGAGAATAACATCGAAGGTGAACGATATTTTCGATCTCATAGACCCATCTAAGAAAGCCTTCGATCATGTTTTAAGAGCCTACAGGATAGCGAGGGAGGTCAACATAAAATTCGAGAACTTCTACGTTGTCGGAGGCTTCCGCTTCCCAAGCGGCTTAAACAGCGAGGTTGAGAGAAGGTTAGGCTTAAAATATATGGGCAAAATAGCGTATGATGAGAATGTTGAAAAATTCATCATTTCCGGGAGGTCTCTCCTAGAAATACAGCATAATTCACCAGCCTATAAATCGGTTAAGGAGATAATGATTAAGGCCGGGTATGGATGATCGCTGATGTGCTCAGGCTGCTTGGAGACTACCGGTCGCCTCCGGGATGAGCATAATGAGCGGATCTGGAAGCATAGATATCTTCCAAATGCTCTTTAAAGAATCGAAGAGGAGAAGGGAGAAGAGAGCTGAACTCTTAAAGTCAATCGGCGTTAAAGAGTTCTTTAAGTATGGAAAGATCGAGATCAATCATAAAATATGCCAGGGAATAGAGTGCAAGCTCTGCGTAAAGGCTTGCCCAACAAATGCCCTATATTGGAGTTATGGGCGAGTGAACGTTGTTGAAGACCTATGCGTCTACTGCGCAGCATGCGTCCTGAGCTGCATAGTCGACAACTGCATCATGGTGACTAGAAAACGGGCCGATGGAAAAACCGAAGTCTTCAGCACTCCCAGAGAGGCAGCCAGAATATTGCGGGATATAAGCAGCAGGAGAAGAATAAACCTTGTAAGCCGAGTTTTCCAACAACGATAAAATCATAAAGGAGGGATTAGAATAGGATTGAAAATTGCAGTTGCCGGTAAGGGGGGTGTTGGTAAAACCCTTATCGCCGGGACACTTGCCCGCCTCTTTGCCCGTGAAGGTTACCGTGTGCTTGCTGTTGACGCCGACCCAGCGATGAACCTTTCTTATGCGCTTGGAATTCCACCCGAAGTCTCATCGAGATTGACGCCTATAGCCGAAAATAAATCCCTCATTGAGGAGCGGACTGGAGCGAAACCCGGTTCAGCGTGGAACATCTTCTTTAGTTTAACGCCGACTGTTGATGATATCGCTGAAAAGTATGGCGTTATAGGGCCTGATGGCGTAAGGTTTCTTCTGATGGGAACAGTGCGTTCAGGCGGATCTGGATGCACATGCCCAGCGAACTCCCTACTTAGCGTGCTGATTAAGCATTTAACCTTAAGAGGTGGGGATGCTGTGATCATGGATATGGAGGCTGGGCTTGAGCATCTCGGCAGGGCTACCGCAAGAGGCTTCGACATAATGCTATGCGTTGTTGAGCCAAACGCGCCTTCAATAGAAACAGCCCTAAGAATAGAGCGGCTTGCCCGGGAGATAAGGATAAGAGAAACCGTTTTCATTGGAAACAAGACCGCGGATAAGGAGGATGAAGAGTACATTAGAAAAGCTCTGGAGAAGGCTGGCTTCAGCCTCTACCATGCGATACCCTTCGATAGAAACATCATTAGATCCGGGATTATGCGTATAGCGCCAATAGACTATTCACCTTCATCCCCCGCTATATTAGCCATCAAAGAGCTTAAAGAAAAGCTTATGGAGGATCATCGCCAGAGTTTTTCATCTAATTAGGATGATGCCAGATTGCGTATATGCTTCATTTATCAAGATCCATTTGCTGAACGTATCATAGGGAACTTATGTAATGCGGATAATTTCTGTAGAGCGTGCGGTTTATTGTGCGAGCACTGCAGGATTAAGTACGGTTCCTTCGCTGGAGACATACAGTATGCTCATAAAATATCGGCGAATCTACCGTCCTTCATCGAGGAACCAGAGGGGTTCTTACCTGAAAATATGCCGAAATGCGATGTGCTGATAGCTGTGGCTCTTCACCCAGACATACTTTTGGCAATTCCTACAGCGGCTCAGGAGGCTAATGCCAAAGCGGTCATAGTGCCAATAGAAGATAAACGTTGGTGTCCACCCGGCGTTAAGGAGCAGATGAAAATGAAACTTAACGATATTGGCATAGAGTATGCGTTCCCAAAACCTTTTTGTTCGCTCGAGCCATTTAATCAGCCAACTATAGAGGATTTTGTTAAGCGCTACGCTATTGGTAAACCTGAAATTGAGGTTGAGGTTAAAGGCGGATTCATAATTAACGCTAAAGTTCTCAGAAGCGCGCCGTGCGGGTCAACATGGTATGTTGCGCAGCAAATAAAAGGTAAGAAGATTTCAGAATTAGAGGAAGCAGTCGCAGTTGCGCATCATTCATATCCATGCACAGCAAGCATGGAGGTTGACCCTGAAATCGGCGACACAATACTTCATAAAGCGGGATATACGATTCGAGAGGCGGTGAAAAACGCTATCAGCCGGGCGCTGCATTAGCTTAATGGCGCACTTAAACCTAAGATTTTCTTGGAGACATTTAATTTTTTAGGCCAGCCAATGAAGAAACCGCAATAATTATGGCATATTCCATATAGAAGCCTACCCCCTACACGAATATGCCGTATACACCTTCACCATAAAGTCTTTATGTAAAGGTAAAATATGCGTGGATGTTGAAGTTGATATGCAGCGCCTTGTGCCTTTTAGAAAGCCTGAGGAATTAAATATTATATTAAGCATATTGTAGAGACTCTCTCAATGAAGGAAGGCGGTTTAATGATTGAGGCTGAAGTTCACCCGCCAACCTTAGTAGGAAATATAGAAGCCATTATCGAAGTTATGGAGCGATACATGTGGCTGTAAAGAAGGAGGAAATAGGAGACTAGGCTTCTATATTTCTCTTAGATATTTTGAATGTTCGCTCAGCAAGTTGCGAGATTTTACTATTATTGTACCCTATAACATAGCTTTCCACAGTATCGTTCAGGGGCTTTATCCATTTTTCTGGAAGATTTTTTGCGCCTAGGATTACTCCTAGGATTGAACCAGCAGTTGCGCCATTACAGTCTGTATCTAAACCCCCCATAACACTTATCGTTATACTTCTCTCGTAATCTCCCTTACCGTATAGTAATCCCATGGCAACTATAGCCGCGTTATTTATTGTGTGAACAAAGTGGTAATGTCCATATTTCTCAAATATTCTGCTCCATGTATCCCTCCAGTCGGCATATTCTTTGCTCCATTTCATAACATCTTTTATGGCTTCCGCAAGCCTGGACTTATTTGGAATTGCGGCTAAGCCAGTCTCAATAATCTCTTTTATATCGTCTGTTGTGAAGGCTGCGCTTATCATTGCGCTAACAAACATCTCTCCATATATACCATTCTTTACATGTGAGAGACTTGCATCTCTATACGCTAATTCAGCAGCCAAATCCGGTTTTCCCGGCGATACATAACCCCACATATCAGCCCTAATCTGTGCGCCAATCCACTCCCTGTAAGGGTTTAAGTAGGTCGCTGTCTCAGGCGGCTCCAGACCATTAACAAGGTTCCTATAGGCTGCGCGCTCAGCAGTATAAACTTGAAGGTATGGAAGTAGATGGAGCCATGTTTCACCGACATTCATGGCTGTAAAGTTTAGACCGTAATTCTCTAAAATATGCAAATTAATTATTGTGTAATCTATGTCATCATCACGGGCCATACGATTTATCTGACCGCATAAAACACCAACACCGGTCTTCTTAAAATAGCTGTCAATATAATAAAGTCTATCCCTTAACCATTTAGGAGCATCTTCGGGCAGATCATGAACTGCTGGAAAATAATCTTTCAGCGGATAGGCATCCGCAATCTTCAGCCAAACCTCAATCTGCTCACGGCTTAAACCCTCAACAGGTTTCCCGAGCAAGCAGCCAGCGCAACGCCCAAGCCAACCACCGTAAATTTTGTCAAACAATTCTTCATCAGGGAGATTAACGCTCACTTTTTCGAGCTTTCGTGGGCGCTCACCAACTATATCAGGAAGGCTCGAAGGCTCCTTATATGGAAAGTCTACTCTAAATGGGCATCCCTCTAAAGCCTCAAGAAAATTCCTCAAATCAGCCATCGTTTTAATTTCAATTCTTGAAAATTTTTCCTTAACTTCCTCAACATCATAACCTTCCTCTTTCCTCTGTATTAATTCATCCTTTACTAATTGTTTAGGATCCTCAATCCGCATATAGGTCACCTAATCCAACAAAATAGAGTCACTGAAGATTATTTAAGAATTGTTATACCCTGTTAAATCTTCTCGATGCGTATGTATTAGGAGATGCTGAAATTTACCAAGGCCAAACCCATGCGGATTTTGCTATCAATATCATAGAGACTCCAAGTCCTAAGAAGACGCCAACTCCAGCAAAGACTCCTGCTACAAAAATGCCCCTTATTCTCATCCATTCTTCTCTTCCAATATATCTGCCTATAACATAATGGCCTATCAGTGATCCTAGAAAGATTGTTATGGATGAGGTAGGTAAAGTGTAGCAACCGGTAATAAAAGCTATAGCGGAGAACGGCAAATTAATCTTTTGTAGTAAATTGCCGGCAAAAAATACTGTGAATGAAAAAGCTCCCGAAAATAGTATGAGTAAAGGATCAAATCTTATTTGTCGTGTGATGAAAAGCGACTCATTCGTCGCATATAGTGGCCAATAGATCATTGAAGCTGGATAAACACTTGATGGTATCGGTGCAAGTCTCCAAAAAGAGTCTATGATTAGTAATCCAAAGACCAAATTTAAGACAGCTGCAATAACCCAAGCTTTAAAATAGTCTCTCGGTTTCGTTTCAGTTAAATAAGCAACCTTAACAGCTTGTGATGCACCACCAGGGGCTCCCATGCAGATGTAGGGCGAGACTAACCAGCCAGAACAACCCTGATAAGGTGTTAAATAAATAGTTGATTGCCATAAATATGGCACGGTGGGAAAGAATCCTATTTTTCCAACAGCGTGAGATGAAAGGGCTCCAATCATAAAACTGGCAACTAGTGAAGTTAGGAGAGGCACATAAAATGGTATTTCCGGTACTAGAAGACTGAATAGAATTACAGATCCAAAAGATCCTATAAGGTACAAGATTGTAGCAAAAATAAGTGAAGGAAAATATTCGTGTCTACTTTTATGTGTTTTTATCCCACTACTTACTGCCTCAACAATACTCTTTCTCATTGACGCAATAAGTGCTGCTGCAAGACCTAATGCGAAACCAATCTGCGGAGAGATCCATATTCTCTGGAGCGTTCTCTGATAAATGGAGCTTATCGTCATACCGGAATAATATTCGCTGGTCCACTCTGGAAAGAATGATGGGTTTACTGTAAAAATGTAATTTAGAAGAATCCATATGATCACTGAGCCAAGAAGGATAGATCCTGAAGCACTGAGTGGCAATAATAGCCCATATGCAAACGATGCCGGATCGGTCGCGATTCCAATAATTGCCCCTGGAACGTATTTCTCAGTGAACCAAGTAAGATCTGCCCAAGGTAGAGGTATAATTTGAGCGCCTAAACTATAACCGCCATAAAGAATTGCCCCATAAGCCAATCCAGGATAAAATCCAGCCATAAAAATCTTCATAATCTCGCCTTTTTGTGTAGTTAAAGTTTCTATTAAAGATACATCAATCATAGCGAATGGAAATTCAAGTCTTTCTAATTCGACAGTAATGTAAGAAAATATTATACTTAAACTCCAGTCAGCTATAAAGGAGAGAGAAAACAGTGTAGTGAAAACTAACACTGGTTTAATCCATTCAGGCTGAAGAATAGTTCTATACAAGTAGGCAGACGAGCCTACTGGAGGACACAACCAGTCTGGTACTAGTTTGGGTAACGGAATACCGTCAATTTTATAAGCATATGTTACGGGCGTAGTGATAAAAAAGGCTCTATAAATAAGCCAATAATATGTTGGTATTGCCGTCGCTACGGCTCCCGTAGTTGCATATATTATAAATAGTTCTTGTTTCGAAAGTGGGTTTCCAGCATATCTAGTAATCATTGACAAAAGGATTATTATCACATAGACGGCAGCAGTAGTTACTGACATGCCCGTTGAGAGATTTAAGAAAATGTTTACTGGAATAAATAATAAAGCTATTAAAATTAACCCAAAAATCACTCTCCATGTTAGACCTCTCTTAAATTCGATCTTAGTATCAAAGGAATTATTTTTTGCCATTTTTAGATTCTCCTTCTCATTAAATCTCAGTTTATGATTAAATATAGCAATAGAAAAATCTCGATATTTATTTAAATTTTATGCGAAGTTTGAAGGTTCTCCAATAAAAGTAATTTATATAGCTTTGTGGCTTAATTCTTACTGACTCTTAAAGATTTCTCCCTCTTTTTTCCAATTCTATTCTTTTTCCACCATTTTCTTA
>Ga0272445_1002117_pt1 | contig 14107 bp, 13 predicted proteins | sample YNPCB0031_FD_194404 | JGI IMG/M metagenome (GOLD analysis project Ga0272445, IMG submission 194404) | Hot spring sediment microbial communities from Yellowstone National Park, WY, United States - YNP-CB-003-1 | ecosystem: Environmental > Aquatic > Thermal springs > Hot (42-90C) > Sediment... | reverse complement strand
TGATAGAGGGTATTGAAAATAAACCTATGCTTAGCACTGCGGAAAGTATATATCAGTATGGAGAAATGCATTATACATGGAAAATAACAATTCTTTAGGCCCGGCGAACAACTACGTCTGGGGCAAGAATCATTACGACACACTCGCTACCGTCTTTTCTCATCTAAAAACGGAGATTAACGGAAGGCATGGGTGGAATCGCCCGATCGAACAACTTGACGGCCTAACGATTACTTTCCTTGGGCCAAACATGGTCAAAATAAATCATGCAAAATACGTTGTGGCCGCTCCGCATGTCATGAGCAAAAAAGAGCTTCCAGAAGCAAAGGAGTTTCTTGACAATTTAGTGAAAGAGCTTGCCAAAAAATACAAGACCGTCGCCAACACTCCAATTACTTTTAAACTTCAAGAAGAACAGCAGGATACCCAATTGTACAGCAAGCTAACTGCGGATCGAAGCTGGGCATTGGGAGGCAGTTACGGCACGGCTGTAGGAAGATACATGCTAACCACCAGTCGCATCTACAGTGTAAAAACCAAGAATTTGGCCGCTGACAGTCAGGTCTAATGAGAAGGACAAAAAAAGAACTCATACAGGAGCTATATAGGTGCGGTAAAGATCCAGCGTATTTTATCAATAATTACGCCAAAATCCAGCACCCTGTACGAGGACTTGTCCCATTTAAAGTTTACGACTATCAATCGGATGCAATAAATGCATTCCTAAAACATCGCCTTAACATTATCCTAAAAGCTCGTCAGTTGGGGTTCACCACAATTGTTGCCGCCTTCATTGCCTGGTTCATTGTATTTCAGCAGGACAAAAACGTATTGATCCTATCAACAAAGGGCGATACAGCAAAAAATACAATCAGAATTATTCGCAATATTTTGCGATACATCCCTCAAGAAATGATGATGTGTCGCATTACCACAGACAACAAGCAATCCATCGAACTGAGTAACGGTAGTCGCGTCAAGGCCATAACCACATCTACAGACGCTGGTCGTTCTGAAGCTGTTTCGCTGCTATTTGTTGACGAGGTGGCACATATTGAAAAGATGGACGAAGTATGGACTGGTATATGGCCGACACTGAGTACAGGTGGTAGAGCAATCTTGTCCAGTACACCAAACGGTACGAGTAATTTCTTCTACAGAACATACAAGCAAGCGCAGTCCTACGAGACAAGTTTCAATTGTCGCTTTGGCAGCTACTCGAATCCAAGCAATCCAGAAGAGACTTACGATGATCGTTTTATGTGGTGGGTCCATCCCGAGCATAATGACGACTGGTTTGCATCTGAAACTGCAGGCAAATCCGCAAGAGATATAGCACAGGAATATCTTTGCAATTTCAATGCATCTGGCGACACGTTTCTACCAGGTGAGCAGCTTCAGATGATGCAGTTGGCTGTTGAGGATCCAATCCTTCGGGAGTTTAATGATCATAATCTTTGGATCTGGAAACTTCCCGAGCGCAATGGTGTCTATCTGATCTCCTGCGACGTTGCCAGTGGATTTGCATTAGACTACAGCGCATTCCATGTCCTGCGAGTCGATACTATCATGGAACAAGTCGCCGAATACAAAGGCAAAATACCTGCAGATGTATTGGGCGAACTCCTCATGCATACTTCTAAAAAATACAACAATGCCACCATTGCTCCAGAGAACAATTCAGGGTGGGCAGGTCAAGCGATTCAAAGGATTACAGACGCTCAGTACCCGTACCTCTATTGGTCAGCACGTCATTTTGGTGATTTTGTTGACATATACAATACAATGCAGGTAAATGAAGCATTGCCAGGGTACAGGGTCACATCAGCAACTCGTATGCCGATGCTGGCAAAGACAGAGCAATACATTCGCAAGAAGGATATAATTCTAAGATCACAAAGGCTTCTTGATGAATTTACTCAATTCATCTGGATGAATGGTAAGCCTCAAGCTGCGCGAACAGCACATGACGATCTAATTATGGCGCTGTGTGGTGGGATATGGGTTCGTGAAGAATCGTTCATGGCGAGCTATAGGAACGTCGAACTCGCCGAGGCTTTAATTCTTGGTATGTCCAGAAGCCAAACTCCTGTATCGACAATGGCGGGGTTCAATCAAAGCGATCCGCCGAATAAAGCTGCTCAAGCAGCAAGCACAATGATTCTCGAAAATGGTCAATCCATCAACCTAAACGATATGCTAATCACAAGCGGATAAATTATGGCAGATTTTAACATTAAGGCGTACTACAACAATCTAAGCCGAATCTTTCGTCAAGGTCCGACTGTTCCACATCGCATTGCAAACAAGACTGCCGGGCCTGGAGAGTTTGTCGGATCTCCTACAGGTACTGCTATTGCATATTTGCGGTCGTCCACCAATTCTTTTGCGTCGCATATGGCGCACTATGGCAACTATTCGCGCTTGTCAAGATACGCCGATTACTGTATTACCGGCGACATGCTGGTCATAACGAACACGGAACAGGGTTACCTGACAATGCGCGAACTTGTTGAACGCTTTCAGGCCGGCGAAACGATACACACCTACGCCTATGACAATGAAAGTCGCGACATGGTGTTTGTACCAGTAAGGAACGCATGGAAGACGAAACGCGACATTATTTGGGAAATAACCTTTGACGACGGTTTGGTCCTCCGCTGCACAGGCGATCACAAGGTTATGCTGCGCGACGGGACGTACAAGCAGGCCCAGAAGCTTGAACCCAATGACGCCGTAATGCCTTTCCACCGTAAAGCTTTCGACTATGGGCAGCGATGCGCATATCGGTGGGTTTATTGTCATGGCCGGAAAAAGTGGGTCACCGAGCACAGGCTGGTAATGGAATCCGTGCATGGACGGGGCGAGACTGTTTATGACGGCAAGGAAATCCACCACAAAAATTTTCGGCCTAGCGACAACCGTTTAGAAAATCTCGTTCTGCTTGGTAAACAGGAGCATCGCACTTATCATCGCCGCCTCAACAACAGTAGGTATCCCAGGCCGGGCACCTATAACGCAGGCCGCGAAGATCAAAAAGGCTTTGACAACGCCAACGCAGACAAGAATTTTTCTTTCGAGGATATTTGCGCCGCGTATCGACCAGGTATGACTCTGCCGCAGTTGACCGAAGCGACTGGTAAGTCATCAATGGTAACTAGGGCGCGGATCAAATGGGCTGGATATAAGTCCTATCGAGATTTCGCCCTGAAGCACGCGAACTATACGCAGTCTGTAAGTCGCCTCGACAACCCAAATGCGCATTCGGCGTTCACGTTTCAGAACATCTGCAACGCCTATGTGCACGGTATGTCTATGCGGGATTTGTGTCGCACGACGCGCGAGACTGCAATGGTCATCACCAAGCGCTTAAAATGGGAGGGATACCGAGACTTTGCCGACTTCACCGCAAGGTACTCGAACCATAAGGTTGTCAGTGTCGTATGCACCGGCCAGCAGGAGGACGTGTATGACTTGACCATTGACAAGTACCACAATTTCGCGGTCGGACAAATGGTTGGTAACTCCCTGAAATCGTTGATTATTTCAAATTGTGAGATGGAAACAATGGCAGAAATTGCCAGTGCGCTCGATATCTACAGCCACGAGGTATGCGCCAAGGGCGAGTACGGAGAAATACTCAAGATTCAATCCAATAATCCTGAGATAAAAGATGCCCTTACCAAGCTTTTTTACGATACGCTAAATATTGAATTTAACGCAGCGGCATGGATAAGATCGCTTTGCAAATATGGCGATTATATGCTTCTGATAGATCACCATCCCGACTTTGGCGTCGTCAACGTTTTTCCGATGCCCATTAACGAAGTAGAAAGAGAAGAGGGTTTTGATCCTGAGAACCCCACTCGTTTTCGTTACCGATGGACCACACACAACAACAAGCTCATTGAGCCGTGGCAGGTTCTTCATTTTCGTCTACTTGGCAATGACTCCTATCTCCCTTACGGCATGTCGATCCTTGAGGCTGCACGCAGGGCCTGGCGTCAATTAATCCTTATGGAAGATGCGGTAATGGTTTACCGTATCGTTCGCTCACCGGAACGTCGAGTGTTTTATTTGGATGTTGGAAATATTGCTCCGAACAATGTTGAGGCGGCAATGAATAAAGCCAAAGACATGCTGAAGCGCAACCAGGTTGTTGACCCTACGTCTGGACAAGTAGATCTTCGCTACAACGCTTTGCCGGTGCATTGGTCAACCCCGATCCCTTTGCTTGATGGACGAACAATCAGCATCAAAGAGCTTGCGAACGAGTATGATGAAGGGAAGACAAACTGGGTCTACTCGATTCAAGACAAGTCGCTTCAGTTAGTACCCGGCAAAGTCGTGTGGTGCGGCAGGAATTACGTTGCCAAAAAACTTGCAAAAGTTACTCTTGATGATGGGACTCATATGCTTACAGCCCCCGAGCATCCATTTGTTATGCGGGACGGAACCAGTAAGCGTGCAGATGAATTAAAACCGATGGACTCATTGATGCCCTTATATAGAAACATAAATTCTCTTAATTATGAATCTTGCTATAACCCTGCAACAACAAAAAACACAAGGACACATTCCTGGGTAGCTAAAGACATTTACCCCAAAGAGATCAGCGAAACTCCTGATTTTGTGGTTCACCACAAAGAGTTCTGGAAAGGGTCACGAAACAAGCTAGACAATTCGCCCGCTAACCTGCAAATCATGGAGCGTCATGACCATTCGCGTTTGCATATCGAGCACTGCAAGAAACATCTTAATAGCCCTGAACAACTCGCTTTGCGTGCCGAAAGATTCACACGGATAAATAAAACACAAGAACACATACAACAAACCATCGAGCGCAACAAGAAACTTCGATTAGCGCAGCGCATGGGTCGCAAGTACAATGGCAGCGATCTCCATAAGCAGCACAACGAAATCCGAAAAGAAGCCCAAAGTAAGTCATGGGGCACAGATAAGGCAAGCCGTTCTAGGGCTATGCGCTGGAATATTCCACAATCTTGTTTGGTTATTGCTAAAGATCTATATAAAAACAATTGCACATTACCGAGAGATGAATTTATAAAAGTTTTTCGTTCTTCTCCAGAAATAAAATCTATCGTGACAAGCGCCAATCCTGGCCTGGCAAGAGATTTTAATAAATTGTCGCGTACTGTTTTCGAGGCGTTTATCTCAGAGCACGGATACAAAACATTCGGAGATTTTAAGACAGAATGCACAGGGCGCATAAAAAACCACAAAGTCTCGTCTGTCGAAATAATTGATGCCGATGCTGAGGTTTATTGCATGACAGTCACAGGCAACAACGGAGAGGATGATAGGCATAACTTCGCAGCCATGTCATTTACCGCAAATGGAGAATCGTCTAAGTCCGCGATATTGTTACGAAATTCTGTGGAAGAGGATTATTTCATCCCTGTGCGTGGCCAGGACACTGGCACGAAAATTGACACGCTTCCGGGCGGCCAATTCCCAATTCGCCGGGATTCAATAATCCCACTCCTGGACGGTCGTAAAATACCAATAGAGCAGTTGGCTCAAGAATATAGAGAGGGAAAAGAAAACTGGGTCTATTCTGTCCAAGACAAGACGCATCAGCTAGTTCCCGGAAGAGTCGCATGGTGCGGAAAAAACTATCACTGTGACAATATTCATCGCGTTTGGCTGGATGATGGGTCGTATGTCGATATGGCTCCCGAACACCCCATTGTAATGCGTGATGGAGCCAGCAAGAAAGCATCAGAAGTAAACCCTGGCGATAGCGTCATGCCGTTTCGTTTAAAAGAGTCAGGCAAGAAAGAACGAATAAGTGGCTATGCTATGGTTCAAAACCCGTCTGATAACAAATACCATTTCGTGCATAGGATAGTTGCGGAAAACATTGGCGGAAAAGACATAGCACTGTCAAAATCGAGTGAAAAAACAGCCGTTGTTCATCATGTTGACTTTGACAAGAACAATAATTCTCCAGTAAATTTGAGATGGATGGGATTTTTCGAGCATCGAAATTTTCACATCTCTATGCTTTCGCGAACTTTGCATTCGGAGAAAACGAAAGCCAAATGCAAGACATACACTACGTCTGAACAACATAAAGCACTCATAAAGAGCAAAGCCAATGATCCGAGCCATAAGCTAAATAAATGGATTCAAAGCAAAGAAAACAAAAAACGGTGCGGGCAATTAAATTACGTGCCACACATTAATGCAGCAACACGTCAACGCAATAGTGATCGCTGGCATGATAAAAAATTCAGAGATGAACATTCTGGCAACAACCATTGGTTGAAAAGAAAATGGACGCAATTATATCAACAATACACACTTGGTGATCTTAAATCATTTTGTGTAAATAACAATATTTTTGAATTCAAACACGTCTATTCTCATAAAGATTGTTTTGTTAAAACCAAAATGCAATTGCGAAGATTTTTTGAATATCATGGCATTCTAACATGGCGTCAGTTTCGTCGTCAGTATTTACAGCCAGCACTCGCGCCACACAATCATAAGATATCACATGTAGAAATACTGAAAAATGTGTCAGATGACGTTTATTGCATGACAGTCATAGGTCCAGACGGAGAAGACGACAGGCATAATTTTGCAGTTGAATCAGTGTCAAAAACGTCGCAAGTTGGCGTAATTAGTGGAGTTTTTTTAAAAAACACTGGAGATATTGACGATCTTCAGTACATGCAGAACAAATTATTCGCAGCCCTTAAGATCCCTAAGTCTTACTTGGGGTATGAATCCGACATCTCTGGAAAGAGTACATTAGCTCAAGAAGATGTGAGGTTCGCAAGAACCATTCAACACATTCAACGAATTTTCCTAGCAGAGCTGGAGAAAGCTGCGATGATCCAGTTGTACTCGATGGGCTATCGTGATGAGGATTTATTAAACTTTGAGCTTTCGATGGCCAACCCTTCGACGATCAATGAGATTCAACGTCTTGAGCTTTGGCGCACACGTTTTGAGGTTGCGAGTCTAGCTACAGGTCAAGACGGTGTGCTTGATAAGAGATTTATTTATCGTCATATCTTCCGTCTTTCTGAAGAAGATATTGAGAACATTGAAGAGGGTCGTCGCCAGGACAAGCTTATTCAGATTGAATTGGAACAAATGGATCAACAGGTCAGCCTTCCTATTGAACCCGATCCTGATGATGAGCCTATGCGTCGTGGGCGTGACCCGAATGTTCAGCGAGCTATGCCCAATGACATGCTAGGGCGGGCAGCTAAAACAACTCAAGAACCCGATTCCGTTGTTAACAGAACTTACAATCTAAAAAAGAACGGAATGGATCCAGAAAAAGAATTACAATTACTTAGACGACAAGCAACTGCACCCTTTGGGGAAAACTTCAAACAGAAAGCCGATGCAATATTTCAAAAGCGTATTGGATTGCTCAACAGATACAATAACGTAATCAAATCCATGGAGAATCTAAACATAGGCGGAAACGCAGAAAAAAAGCCGCTTAATGATTAGAATATCTATGACAAAAAGCGATTGTCATAAGACTTTAGCTAGTTATAGTAAAAATACGGAGTAAAGACCATCCTAAAATGAGGCATAACAAAAAACGCAACACTGCACTTCTGTACGAATTTCTAATTCGCCATGTAACTCGCTGCCTTGTCGAGTCGAAGGCTGACGAAGCAAACAAGGCGGTGTCTCTTATTAAAAAATATTTTAAGAGTGGTCCATTATGCGAAGAATTGCATCTTTTTAATCAGGTTCTAAAAAATCAAGTCCAGACTGCGGAATACGCAGCTAAGATTCTTGCAGAAGTTGAATCGCGTGCATCGCGTATCCCCACAAGCAAAGCCGATGAGGTCAAAGGAAATCTTATTCACGACATAAACAAATCCTTCCAAAAGGAGTCTTTTTACAACCATAAGATCCCAAATTATTCCGTCTACGCTTCGCTGCAAAGTCTTATAAACGACGCCTCTGGTCATAAAAAGCTAACTGAGTCGTTTGATAGAATTCGCCTGCAAGAAAGAATCGTAACTTTCATGGTTACAGAAAGGGATCGGACCAAGGAAGCCCTCAAGGCTAATCCCCAGTACAATAGCGCTGTCTATCGTATGGTTCTTCAGAAGTTCAACAAAAAATACAACGAAACCCTCAGCGCTCCACAAAAATCACTGCTTGCAAAATATGCCGTTTCGTTGGTTACAGAAAACAAAACTGTTTTAGTCAAAGCGCTTGGGGAAGCTATTGATAGCGCACAGGAGGCTTTGTCTTTTATCAATAATGTCGAGGTCCGCAAAGACAAAGATCTGTCTCAGAAAATAAAAGAATGCAAAGCACGTTTGATCAAAACCGACAAAAATGATCCGTCAAAAGAAAACGTAATCAGCGTGCTTCGGTTTATGGCACTCGCCGATGAGGTGAGTCAGTGAAAACGACAAACGAAGGCAGTGGCACGAAAAACCTTGCCAGTCCGGCAGGAACAGGGGTCACAGATCTTGCATTGCTAGGCAAATTTGGAAACACTAGTGCGTCTTTTCGCACAGCAGGCAAGGACAGTCCTGTTCAAAGGCATCGAAAAAAGATGAAACCCAATAAGCCGCTTGCGTCGAGAGGCTTCGGGGAGGACGCTGACAAATTTCAGGAATCGATTGTTCGAGAGTTACTTGGCCTAAACGAAGTTGTTCGCCAGAAGGGCGGGAGATGGGCTCTTTACGATGATGAAACAGGATCAGAGATTGCATCCTTTGATGATCGAAAAAAAGCATGGGCCAGGCAGCGTCTCTTGCGGCAGCAAAGTAAAATATCCGGCCCAGACAAAAAGAAAAAGAAGAAACCTCAGCAATCAAAGCAAGAGCCGCACGCACCTAAGCTTAAGAATGCACAAGGGCTTAAAGCTGTTCGCCCTATCAAATCGATCAAACCAATCAAGCCTAAAGGGTTGGTGGCAAAAGGCACGAAGAAAAAGCCAAGGGCCAAAACATTGGCTGGTTTGGCAGGGAGAAATTAATGCGTAAAATAACGATGCAAGAACTCAAGCAAATAGTTGCCGAGGAGTTCAAAGACGAGGTTGGCCCCGAAAAGCTGATCATCAAACAAAAGCCTTGGTGGAAAGCAGATATTGAAAACCAAGTAGACTGGCTCAAGGCGCTAAAGATAAAAGAATTTTTTATCAAATCGGACAAAAATAAGTAATGGCTAAGGTACTAAGAGAATTCATCACGCTCAATTATGACAAAAGCGTCGTAAAGGAAGCCACGGAGAGGAATCTTCCTGTCATCCTTAGTGGTGTTCTTCAGCGTGCTGATGCCAAAAATCAAAACAATCGCATCTATCCTCGCCCGATTCTTGAGCGAGAAATTATGAACTATCAAAAAGCTGTCGCCGAGGGCAGAGCATTAGGCGAATGCGATCACCCGGACAAGTCGGTCGTTGAGCTTAAAAATGTTTCCCATATTGTGCGAGAAATTGGCTGGCAAAACAACGACGTTGTGGGTAAGGTTGAGCTTTTAAACACGCCAAATGGCAACATCCTAAAAAGCCTCATGGAATCTGGCGTGAAGCTTGGCATATCTTCGCGTGGCGTAGGAGAAGTCCAGCAAGACGATGACGGGAATGACGTTGTTACTGAAGATTTTTTATTGATATGTTTTGACGTGGTTTCCGAGCCAAGTACGCATGGCGCTTGGTTGTCTGAAGGAAAAAGCGTAGACATTCGAGATGTTGTGAGTCATTTAAATAAACGAGATCGTGTCAACCGACTCGTCAACGAAATCCTATCAAGGAAATAAGACCATGCCTCTTTCTGGTGGATACTACTATCCCGACTTATACAATTTACAGCCTCCTGTTTCTGGTTCTAATTCCGGCAGCCTTCCGCCTAAGCCTAAACAAAAACAAAAATAAGGTCGGTTGTAGATGGAATCAGGGTCATACAACTACCCAGGACTATATGTACCGCCTCCTACTGACGTATTATTAGTTAGTGGATTTGTAGTCCCTGTAGTCCCTCGCGCCGCACAAGCTCTAGTATTGAGAGGTGTTGCGCAAGGGCTGGCAGTTAACCTAAACAGTGTCGCATCAACGGGCAATTTGTGGGACATTTACTGCGAATGGTCAGAGGAATAAAAAAATGAAAACAAAAGAGCTAAAACATATAATCAAGGCAATGGTCAGAGAATGCATCAACGAAGTTCTCGCCGAAAAATTTATTGAGCATACGATCAAGGAATCGATCAAAACAAAACCATCGCCCATTCAAGAACAAGCGCCGGTACCAAGACCCGCAGAAAAGCGGCCAGTAGCCATACGCGAAGATAATCGATCCCTTATTAAAAAGTTGGGTCTTGAAGAAATGGATCCGATGCGTGAATTATTTGAGGACACGATCCGTCACGGAGAACAAAAGACTACCGATGCGCCTGGCGACATAAGCGAAGCATCTATGGAAAAGATTGGATTAATGAATAAGGACTGGACGAAGTACATATAATATCTCTAATTATAACCAGGAAAAGGGGTCACAAAATAAGATGAACACAAAACAAGTCGTCAGAAACAACATGTTGCTTCGCAAGATTGCGGAATACTTCGCCAAGAATCCAAGCAAAAAGACTGTAGTCGTAAAAGCAAGCCTTGGGGAAAGCAAGGTTTACTGGAAAGCTGTCAGAGAAAGCCGAACCACTTTCCGTATTGTCGAAGTTAACACCACCACTGATTCTTATATTTTTGAGATCGCTACGCCTGCGGCTCCTGCGGAACCAAAAGAGCCTATCTTGCTGCAGCCGAAGAAAACGAAGACAATCAAGGTAACGTTACCTGTTGATTAAGTCATGAGGAAATACGTATTCATTCAGCGCCCGGCAACGCTGCCGGAATCTTTAGTGAAAAATCAGACGGTATTGGATCTTGTTCGCAAGATATCCTACCTTGACATGATTTCTGCGCTGGTTAATGACCTTGGATTTGTTCCAAGCGACGCAGAGCAAACGGTTGGTATGTTGATGCGTCATGCTAACCAACCGGAACAAGAAGACGAGATGTTTCCACATCGCGAAGTTTTGCGTCCTGTAGTTGCCTTTGCACAATCAGCAATACCGCCATACGTATTCCCAGACACAGAAGAAGAACCAGAAGAATGGCCCTATGACGATGCGACAAAGGGAGTAATGAATACGCCATATGCCGGCACGCCGCGTATGACCACGTAAAAGGATAACAAAGTTATGCAAATAAAACTTAGTGAGCTACGCAAACTGGTCCGAGAAGGGATTAGATTGGTCAAAGAAGATTACGCAGTTGATGCGAATGACGAGATTGATCTTGAAGATCCAACAATAATTTGGAACAACACGTATGACATGGATGATCAAGAGACAATGACTCGCGTTGCCAACCAAACTATTAACCTTAACCCGGTTGATGATGAAGACAATGACGAAGTCGATCTTGCAATGAAATCTCTTTTGATGCCGGGAGTTGCAGAGGCCAAAAAAAGCAAAGTAGGCGCTGACAATTTTGGTAATTCGTATGCCTGGTCAATCGCAAAATACGCCAAAGATCAAGATTCAGAACAAAGAAAAAACGCTAACAGAAAGAAATAGAAATGGCAATAAATGCTGAAATAGTACCGTATCCTTATGAGCCCATAGAAAAAGCGCTCAAGCGATTTGCGAAGAAATGTAAAAAAGAAGAAATCGTCCGAGAATTTTGTGATCGCACAAGATTCAAGACAAAAAGACAAAGACGCAAGGAAAAATCGCTCAAGCATCAAAGATTGCGTCAAAAACACAGCAAGTAAATAACAATTTTTTTCTTTTGATTGTTTATGACCTAGTTATGGGTAATAAGAGCAATCTAAATTGGAAGTGACAGGAGACTAGATTTTTAACATGGGCAAGACAATTCTGGAAGAGGCCGTCGAAGACGTGCAAGCATTGAGGAAGGCGGCTGAAGAAAGCGCGAAGACTATGTTTATCGAGTCAATGTCGCCGCGCATTGAGAAGTTTATCCAGAGCCATTTGGGCCAAGAGGCAGTTGACGTTCCCGGTGGTGTCCCTGGCGATGCCGCTCCGGTGGGCGGTGGCGAGAAAGGCGAAGTTCCTAGTCATCCCGACATGCAGTCTGACGATGATGGGCGTCCTTATGATGACGAATCCGATCATGAGGAAGGCGAAGAGGAAGTCGAACTCGAACTTGAGCCCGATGAATCGGATGAGCTTGAGGGCCATGAAGATCATGAGCGCGAAGGCTTCGAGAGCGATGATGAGGAATCTGAGTCGTCCGAGGAAGATGATGAAGATCAGCCGCATCAAGAAGGTTATTTGAAGCATAATCAAGCTGTCGATCCAAACCCGGATGAAGATGACGATGCGGGTCCGCGAAAGGGCAGCAAATGGAAAAAGAAAATGAAGAAAGGCATGGATTGCGACGAGTCGGTTGAATTGACCTCGGAGGATCTGCAGAAAGCCTTTATTGATGTTCTTAAGTCGGGTCTGAAAGAAGACAGTACGATGGGCCGTTTTTCTGATCCTCAAGATCCAAATGACGGCGAATATGGCCTGGTGCATAAGGTGCCTGGCGAAGTGCAGTGGGCTGATGGTGCTCGCGTACTGAAGAAATCGAAGAATGCTAAAATGGTTACCAAAGAAGCGCATGATAAGGTGGTCAAACAATTGTACCGCCAGCTTGCTTTGCACCAGGAAGCATTGAAATATTACAAAAAGAATCTGAACGAAATGAATGTATTCAACGCCAAGCTCGTTTATACGACCCGGTTGCTACAGAATAACCTGTCAAACAAGCAAAAGTTGAACGTGGTGGAGGCTATTGATAAGGCCCGAACCAAGCAGCAAGTAGAACTTGTGTATCGCACTCTTAGCGAATCCTTTAAAATCGCTGGAGTCATGAACGAATCACGCAACAAGGTAAAGGGGCCGAAAGCAAGTAGGTTCACTAAGCCTGGTTCGACACTGACTGAAGCAAAAACCCAGGAAACCGCTCAATCTAATCGATGGGCTGAACTGGCAGGATTGACGGAATAAAAAGCCAAGAGGAAATGCAAACACAATGGAACTGAATTTTAAAGCCCTAAGCGCAGATATTGTTGCTCGCAATATGCGCAAAGAGCGTACTCGGCTGGTCGAGAAATGGGAAAAGACCAAGCTGTTGACGAATCTCGAAGATCGTCGCAATAATCAAGCAAAGAGCAACATGGCGCAATTGCTGGAAAACCAGACTGCGCAGCTTCTGCAAGAAGCTTCTACTGAAGCAAACATTAAGGGCTTCCAGTCCATTGCGTTTCCGATTGTTCGGCGCGTGTTCGGTGGATTGATCGCCAATGAATTGGTGTCTGTTCAGCCTATGTCTCTGCCTAGCGGCCTTCTGTTTTATTTGGATTACGCCTATGGTACGAGCAAAGCTGGCGATGGTGCTCTTGACTGGGTCAAAGGTGGCCTTGTCCATGGTGATCAAGTAGCCCCTGGTACAAGCAATCTGGGAACTGGTGGTCATTACTACCTCAACAGCAGCTATTCTGCCCGTGAATTGACGGGTGCTATGCAAGTGCAAGCTGCGGCTGCAGGAACCTGGGATCAGGTTGCGTATGACTTTGAATTGTCGTCTTCTGTTGCGAACGGTACCTTGTTTTATGCCGACGTTGCGTTGACCTCTTCTGGCTATACTCTCACTCAAATTGATCCGACCAACTATAAGCAATTCTCGATCTCTGGGTCGGATGCTTTGTGGGCCGGTGTTAAGGGCGTGTTTCGCCGACACAATACTTACAATGCCAACACTGGCGTTGTTCGTGTGTTCTATTCAGCGTCGTCTGCATTGAGCACCAGTGTTGGTATTACTGGCTCTTTTGTCACTGCGACTGGTTTGACTGTTGACAATACCGGACTTGTTATTAATCCGGCCTTTGAGAGCGACTTCCAGAGTGACATTATTCCTGAAATTGATATCAAAGTTCAGAGTGTTGCGGTTACTGCACAAAGTCGTAAACTTAAGGCTAAATGGACGCCTGAAATGGCGCAAGACCTCCAAGCATACCAGAATCTGGATGCTGAGGTTGAGTTGACTCAGATTCTCTCGGAATACATTGCTGTCGATATTGACCGAG
>Ga0272445_1002116_pt1 | contig 14110 bp, 14 predicted proteins | sample YNPCB0031_FD_194404 | JGI IMG/M metagenome (GOLD analysis project Ga0272445, IMG submission 194404) | Hot spring sediment microbial communities from Yellowstone National Park, WY, United States - YNP-CB-003-1 | ecosystem: Environmental > Aquatic > Thermal springs > Hot (42-90C) > Sediment... | reverse complement strand
TGCTTGGTGTGAAAATATAGCCGCAACCATTTCCAAGTTTATGACATCCTTCACATATTAAAGGAATGTTTGAAACAAACATCTTTTTTGAATTCATAATGTTTTTTTCACAATAATCAAGTCCATATCTTAAATATAAAACTAAAATTATTGCATCAATTGAAAGTGGAACTTTTTTAATTTCCTTAAATTTTTCCTTAAAATATTGTGAATAATCGTCACCTTTAATTTCCTCATAAAAAGAATTTACTATTTCAATAGTATCAAGAGGAGAAGGAGGAAATAAATCAGTATTTATTATTACTCCAAACCTATCTAAAATTGAAGCATCCATTTCAAATATTCCATGATATCTTGAAACAACACCTTCCCTTTCATAATTTGCAGTTGCGAACACAACATGATATCCATTTCCAAGATAAATTTTTTTATTTTCAAATTCAATGTATCCATCAAGAATATGGAAAAATTCATTCTGTATAATGCTTGGTGCTCTGTTTATTTCATCTATCATTGTAAATGGAGATGTTTTTATCTCTTTAAGTTCAACACTCATTTTTTCAATGTTAAATTTTTCAAAAATTTCTCTCAATTTCATATCAGGTCTTGCCCTTATGTAAATTCCTTTTTCAGAAAAATATAGGGAATTAATCTCTTCAAGAAGTTTTGTTTTACCTTCCCCCCTTTCCCCTATCAAAAGGGTATTAAGTTTTCCTAAAAGCGAAATCTTTATTATATCGGATAAATTTAAAGGAAATTCAAAATTTGGAATAGTTGATGAATTTTTATATATTTTTAAATCTGGTAATTTCATCTTTTTCATGCTTAAATTATAAACTATAAGAATGACAAATCCTGTCGCTTTCCCTTATAATAAAATCATGAAATATATTCCGAAATTTGAAAGGATATTTAAAATAATTGAGATGTTTTCAAATAATAAAAAAGTAGGGATGGAAGAAATCATACATGAATTTGGAGTGAGTAAGAGGACAATTCAAAGGGATTTTGAATACATAAGAAATAAACTTAAAATTGAAATAAATTATGATAAAACTCTTGATAAATATTTTATAGAAAAACAATTTGATAAAATCCCATTTTTCCCAACTTTAATTAATGAAGAAGAATTTTTTGCGTTAAAATCAGCATTAGATTTTTTTAAAAAGAGTAAAAATTTCCCATTAATAGAAGATTTTGAAAAATTTGTGAATAGAATAGAAAATTTCTTAAAGAGTTTTGAATATTTTTCAATTTTTGAAAGAACCGATTATGTGATTCCAGCAAACCTTAAAGAAATTTATAAAAAAATAAAGAAGGCAATTTATGATAAAAGATATATAGAATTTGATTATTATGGTTCAAGAGAAAAAGGAATTATAAGAAGAAAGGTTGCGCCATGGTTTTTAACCTATGCATTTGGAAAATGGTATTTAATAGGATATTGTAAAATAAGAGATGAGATGAGAACTTTTAATCTTAAAAAGATAGAAAATCTTGAAATAAAGGATGAAATCTTTATAGAAACTGCCTATTTTGATTTGAAGGAATTTAAAAAAGACATGCTTGGACCCTGGAAAGGAGAAAAGAGTTTTTGGGTAAGCATTTTTTATGATAAGGAAGTTGCAAAATTTATTAAGGAGAAAAATTTTTTTCAAGAACATAAAATTGAAGAGTTTGAAGATGGCTCATTAAGATTAAAAATTAAAATATCATCACCTGAAGCAGTCCTTTTCTATCTTGTTTTACCATATCATTTCCATGCAGAAGTTGAAAAGCCAAAAAGTTTAAGGAAAAAAATTATCAAATATATGAAAAAAGCCCTTGAAAAGTATGGAATTTAAAAAGTTTTATTTGATTTTTAATTTAAAATACTTTATAATAAAATTGATTAAACCCTTAATTTAGTGGTGAGAATATGAGTGAGATAGAAATTGCTAAAAGAACGATAATTGAGGAGTTGGAAAAGTTTGGTTTTCGTGTCATAAAAATCATCCTTTTTGGTTCAAGAGCAAGGGGTGATTTCAAGGAAAATAGCGATTTAGATTTATTAGTAATAGTTGATAAAGAAATCCAGCCACGCCAAAAGCGAGAAATAACTGGCAAAATATACCGACTCTTAGCAAAGATGGAAAATTCATATGAGATAGTAATCAAATCTTATTCAAACTTTGAAAGAATGAAACATTTTGTTGGTTGCATTTCGTATGAGGCTGATAAAGAGGGAATACCTTTATGATGGAAGTGAATAACTATGCTAAGAATATTATTACAGGATATGATTAATGATTTTAGAGATGTTAGAAAAATTAATTAATGAAATTTCTTAAAATCTAAAATCTATAATTTAAGCCAAAATTTAAATTGATTCCACTTAAAAGACCGCCTTCTAAAATTGCCCCCAATTTTCTTTTGAAAATATTTATTTTTAAACCTGGCAAAATTTTTATTAAAGGAATAATTTTTGATTCTGTTCCTTTTGCATATTTTGCAACACCAAATCCTGAAGATAAAGAAGGATGTATAAACAATGAAGGCATAATCTCAAATCTTGTGTCAAAACTTAATCCTAAAAAATAGGATGTTTCTGGCTCTTTTATTTCAGAAACAATTTCAGGAAAGAAAGCAACAAAAGGAAGAAAAGCAATGATAATTAAAGTTTTTTCAGAAACTTCAACACCTTCAAATTTATGAAAAGATAATCCTAATCCAAACCATTCATTTGGTTTATATTTACCTTCTACACTCCCTATTATACCACCTATAATTTTTGGTTCTTCTTTTTCTAAAAATGCAGAGCCAAATGTTCCCCCTTTTAATTCTATTTCTAAATGAGCATAAATTTCTTTAAAAGAAAAAATGATAAAAAATATTATAAAAATTAATCTTTTCAAAATTTCTCCTTAATATATTTTTACAATCTTCTTCACTATTTCACTTTCACCTTTTATTTTTATGAAATATACACCTTTTGGTAAATTAAATTCAATTTCCTTTTTACCCTTTTCAGAATAAAATTTTTCAAAAATCTTTCTTCCAGCAAGGTCATATATATTTACATAAATATCTTGTTTATCAAAATAAAAAATTATTTTATTTTTCTTTAAAACATAGTTAAAGCAAATCTTTTGTTTTTCCTCTTTTGAAAAAATAGGTGAAACATATTTAAATCTAATTGCATCACTTATAACAACCGTTCCATTTTGTGAATATGAATATAAAATTAAATAAAAGGGTGAAATTAATGTGAATGTATCACATACAATCCATTTTACATTATCAATACCTGAAGAATATTGATTTACATAAAAATCAAAATTTCCATTTTTTGCATAAATTCTATAATGGGCATTCTGGGTTCTATTATATCCCTTTCTTACAAAAACTGAAACCTCATAAACTCCATCAGGTAAATAAGAAAAATCATATTTTACAGAATCATTTTGATAAGTATAATTCCATCTATAATCACCTAAATAACCTGTATAAGAAGATAAATTCCAGTTTCCGTAAAAATAACAATTTTGATTTCCATCATCAATTATATTTATTGATGGAAAATTGTTTATATTTTCAATTTTTCTAAATTTAATTGCATCAAAGGCAATTCTTTGACCAGTTGAATTTGAAGTATCACCAAGTGTAACACACCCATTAATGTAATTTCCTCCTTCCGGCATTGGATAAATACCTATACTTTTCCATACCCCTATAAAGTTCCCCTGATTCACCCAGTAGGGTGTTGTTTCCAACAAATTATAAATTTTATACCTTATATAAGCATTAAAAGTTGGATCATTTGGAATATATGCAAAAATTTCATAATCCCCTGTATCGGGTAAATCTGGTGTCCATCTTGCCCAGTTTGAAACAGGGTTTGTCCATGTATATGTCCAGAATAGATGCCCTCCATAGCCATATCCAACATCATTTTCAAACCACCAGGAAGAATAAGGACCTCCTCTTTTAAATCCCTTAGATAAATCATCAACAATTGTATCAGGATAAGGTAAATATCCAACAAGCCTCATATAATATACCCAATCCCAATAAGGACCAGGATCAGTATGAGTTGCTCCCGGAACTTCATTATGTCCTATTATATGATTTCTATCATAAGGAACACCATATATATTTATCATTGACCTTGTTATGTATGCTGACTTCTTCATCATCTCATCAGTATACCATCCATTTTGTTCAATCCATCCTTCATGTTCTATTCCAATACTTTTTGTATTATATGTCCAGTTTCCTGCATGATAAGCAATATCTTTATGTTTAACCATCTGTGTAGAATGACCATCGCTTGACCTTAAAACATAATGTGCTGAAACTCCTGAATTTGGGTTCTGGAACCATGAAATTGCTCCTTCATAAGAACCCTGCGTTGTATGAATTATTACATATTGTATTGGATATGTATATGGTCTATTTGAAGATTGATAATTATTTGGATGTGCAGGAATAAATTTATCAATGCTATCAAGTTCTGGTGTTTCAAAAATTTTAATAGGGGTTTTAATTTCTCTTCTTTTTACTTTTATATTTCCTTCTTCAAATCCTTCTTTTAAAAGTTCAATTATCCTATCTCTTTTAAGTTCATTTCCTTTAAAATATTTTAAAATTGCCTTTAAAGTATCATTATTTTCCTCATTTAAAAATTTTCTTAAAAGATATGCTGAAAATCTTATATTATTTTCTAAATCAAAAAAGTAGGTAATTTTACCTTTATAATAAATTTTAGTTTTTCCTTTATCATGTGTTTCACACTCTATTTCAAAAGGAGAAACTGGATTAAGTTTTAAATTTTCATCAATAAATATTGTATCTTCTTCGGATAACCCCATTATTCCATATTTATTGTCAATTGATGGGCATTTTGTATGATGGAAATGCGTCTCCATATATGCAATTGCCTTTAATAAATCAGCATCAACATTAAATTCTTCTGCTGCCTTTTCAATTATATTTTTATATTTTTCAAGTTCCAAAATCCTTTCTTTTTCTGGAGCAGACAATAAATATAAAATAAATAAAAATTTCATTTTTTCTTTTTCTTCTCAGTAGGGACAGCTATTTCAACAATATCAACAATATCTTTAAATTCTTTAAATTTTTCAAGTGGTGGTTCTATTTCTCTCCCTTCTTTTCTTTCAAATTCTTCCAATAAAACATTTCTTATTTGTTTGTTTACTTTCCAGTTTAAAACAATTCCACCTTTAATTTTTTCTGATAAAAATTTTGGAAACCCAGATTTTTCCGATTTTATTGCTTCAAAATATTTTAAAAGTTGATGTAAATATTCACCTGTTATATCTTCTTGTGTCTTTAATTCCACAATTAACCCAACCTCTTCTTTTTCATCAAAAATGATAAAATCTACTTTCCCTCCTTTTAAAATTTGGTCTTCATACATTATATTTACCTGTAGTTGTTCAAGGTATTTTAAACCTGCTTTTCTGAATTCATAAGCAAGTGCACTTTCATATTCTGTTTCCTTTATGAATCCAAATGGTCCAATTTCTTTATAAACTTTTTCCGCAAGTTCTTTTATCTTATTTTTTAATTCTTCCATAATTAAATTGTAAAGGAAAAATATTGATGCATTCAAATAAAATTAAAATTATAAAATTTTTTGTCAATTTAAAAGTCATGGGCATACTCTCCTCTTAATCTTTTTAATTTTACAGATTGGTGAAAAATTTCACTTGGACTTGCATCATGTGTTGTTGGTGCGTTTTTTGATGATATGGTTAATAAATTTGATTTTACTTTTTTTATTCCCTTTAACATTTTTACTTGGCATTATAGAAATACTAAATAGTTGCTCCTTCATATCTTTTAATTCCTCTATCCCACATAAATTTGAAAATTATAAAAAATAAAGAAAGAATTAACAGCTCATAAAGAATTAAGAAAAGGTTTCCTTCTTTAAAAAGAAATTTTACAGGATAATTTGAAAGAATTATTATTGGTATTATTGAAATAAAAATTTTTCTGAAAATCCCCTTATATATTTTTTCAGGGTATCTTGCAAATTCATAAAAATCATAAATAAGATAATAAAGATTATACATTTCTATTAACCAGAAACTTAAAAGAACAAAAATGTAATGTAGAAGAAGATAAATGAAAAGGGAAATAAGAAAGGAAAAGAAATATAATAGGAAATCAAAAAAAGAAGGTAATTTTTTTAAAAGATAAAATCCATAAATAAAGATTGCGAAATAAGAAGGAAATCTGTAAAGGAAATCAAATCTTGGTTCTCTAAAAAGTATTAAAACTTCTGCCTTAAACGGTCTTAAAAGATATTTTTCAAGCCTTCCCCTTCTTACAAGTTGTGATAATGAAAAAATACCTGTTCCAAATATTCCCTTATATATTCCATCAATAAAATATGCTGTTCCTGTTAATATATAAATTTCGCCCTTTTCAAAACCAACAATATTATTTACATAAGAATAAACAACTTCAAAAAATATGAAAGCAAATAGGGATTCAATTAATCCATAAAAAATTTCAAAAATTACATCCAATCTAAAAGAAAGATGTGTTTTTAATTTTAAATAAAGAAATCTTAAAATAATTTTTAAACTTTTCATAAACTTCCCGGGGCACTATATGTTTTTCTTCCAAAATAAAAAACAATCTGGGAAATTATAATAAAAAAGCAAATCCATAAAATAAGGTTTAAGAATTCATTAAAAAGGTTTATATTTTGGGCTTTACCAAGGAATATTGAAACGGGAAAGAAACTCAAATATTTAAAAGGTAAGAAAAGGAAAAAATTTTTAAAGGGGAGTAAATCAAGCGGAATTATAGAACCGGATAAAAAATAAATTAAAAGGTCATAAAATCTTAAAAGACCAAATGGTTTTTCTATCCAGAAGGCAAAAAGATTAAAAATGTATTCAATCGTAAAACCTAAAATGCCGCCTAAAAATGAAAAGAAAAAGGAAAGGAAAAAGGGTAAAATTTTTGGAAGAACAAAATAATTTTTAAATATAATGAAAAGAAAAAATGCACCGAAAATCGCAAAAATCCACCACAAAATTGTAAAAGAATAAGAATAGAAAAAATAGAATAAAAAATGATTCATCGGTTTTGTTATATAAAGGGAAAATCTTCCATCTTTTATAGAATGACCTATATCCCACCAGGCATGTGGTTTTGTCTCAAAAAACAAATATACGATTATATAGTAGGTAATCATTTCTGAAAGTTTATAATTTCCTATAATTTCTTTTTGATGGTATATTGAATTCCAAAGGAAAAAATATGCAACTGGTGGAACTATTACTACTCCTAATAAGAAAAAGGTATTCATTTTATATTGCAAACTTAAAAGTAAGGAAACTCTACTTAAACTTAAATATTTACGAAGGTTTGAAAACATCTCTTAAAACCTCTTCAAGTTCTGGTTCTTCAATTGTCAAATCACTTATTTCAAATTTATTTAGCAAATTTTTTGAAAATTCTAAAACATCCTCTTTATTCACCAAAACTTTATATATGCCTTCATCCGTCATCACTTCAAAATTTTCATTTTTTATCCTTTCCTTATCTTTATCATTTTTTAATGTAAATTTTATTATTTTCTTTCCTGAAAACTTTTCAATTGCTCCATCAGGGCTTCCTTCATAAATTATTTCTCCTTTATTTATTATAATCAATCTATTTGCAAGTTCCTCAACATCTTTCATATAATGACTTGTTAAAATACAAATTGCATTGTTTTTCTCAACATAATATTTTATAAAATCTCTTATATTTTTTTGAGAAATTATATCAAGCCCAAGCGTTGGTTCATCCAAAAATAAACATATTGGATTATATATTAAGCTTGCAATTAGTTCTAATCTCATTTTTTGACCCTTTGAAAGTTTTCTTACGGGAACATCAAGTATATCTTTAACATCAAGTATTTCTATCATTTCATTAAAATTTTTCTTAAATTCTTTATCATTTATTTCATAAAGGTCTTTTATAAACAAAAAACCATCTCTTGCTGAAATGTCCCAGACAACTTCTTCAAGAAAACCTTCAAGCCCCATAACAAAACTAATTTTCTTTAAAAATTCCTTCTCCCTTTTAAATGGGTCAAAACCTAAAACACTCACATATCCATCTGTTTTATGAAGAACACCTGAAAGAATTTTCATACATGTAGTTTTACCTGCTCCATTAGGTCCTACAAATCCCAGAATTTCACCTCTTGTAACTTCAAAGCTTATTCCCTTTAATGCATGAACCTTTTCATATTTTCTTTTAAAAAATTCCTTAATACTTCCTTTAAGCCCTTTTTCTTTAATCGGTCTCCTATAAATTTTATGAAGATTTTTAACTATAACACTCATTTGAAAAATTATTTATATCTTATTTTTGACTTTATTTTTTCATTCTCAACATCTAAAATTATTTCGCCTTTTTTGCCTTTTCCAAAAATTTCAAAGGCGATTTTTTCAAGTTCCTTTAAAATAACACTATCAATTCCTCTTGCCCCTACTCCTTTTTCTAATGCCTTATCTGCTATAAAGTCCTTTACCTTTTCTTTTATCTTTAATTCAAAACCTTCCAACTTAAACTCATTTTTTATCTTTTCTGTTTTTAAATCAAGTATTTCTTTTAATGTTTTTTTATCAAGTGGTTCAAAAGGAATAATCCTTTGAAATCTTGCTATAAGTTCTGGTAAGAATCCATATTTAAAGAAATTATAAATATCTTCTTCTTCACCTTCAAGTTTATAGGCAATTACATTTCCCCTTTCATCATATTCTTTTAAAAAACCAGCACTTTTTTGAGTCAATTTTTTTGAAAATCCAGAAAAAGCACCAAGTGCAACAAATAAAATTTCAGAAGTATTTATTCTCCCGATAATTTTTGTATCTTCACCAAATTCAAAAACCCCATGTTCTAAAAGTTTTAATAATTCCCTTTGAACACCATAACCTGAAACATCTTTTTGTGTTCCTGCACCTGCAAACCTTAATTCACTATGTGCTCCTGCAATTTTATCAAATTCATCAATAATTATTGCACCAATTTGAGCAAGATATTTATTCCCTCTTGCAACTTCTATTAATTTATAAGGAATATTTATCACATTTTCTCCAACATATCCTGTTTCACTATACTTTGTTATATCAATTATTACATAAGGAATTTTTAAAATTCTTCCAAAAAGAAGTTCCATTATATAAGTTTTTCCACATCCTGTTGGTCCCATAAATATATAATTAACTTTTTCAGGAAGCATATGAGGAGGAACTTTATTTATATAAATCATTTTTATCCTTCTTAAATGTCTATAAACTGCAACGCAAACCATTTTCCTTGCTTCCTCCTGTCCCCTATATCCCTCTTTTTCCAAAAGATTATATAAATCCTCTGGAGTATAATCAGGAATGCTTCTTATAAATCTTTCAAATTCTTCCTTCTTTGAACTATCAATTTCTTTCCCTGCTTTTATAATTTCAAAAATTAATTCATCCTCCCATTTATTTGTATCCCTCATTTTTCAAAATCTCCTCTAATATTTTTTTATGTATTTCAAAATCCTCATCAGTATATAAAACAAATCTTATTCTTTTCACATATTTTAATTCCGGCACCAGTTCAATAATTGTTTTAAAAGCAATTGTTGCTGCCTCCTTAACAGGATATCCGAAATAACCTGTTGAAATCGCAGGAAATGCAATAGAATCTATTTTGTAATTTTCTGCAATTTTTAAAGCATTTTTATAACATTCTGAAAGTATTTTATCCTGAGGTTTATCTATTCCATAACGAGGACCAAGGCAATGTATAACATATTTATTTGGTAAATTATGACCACCTGTTAAAACTGCTTCCCCTGGTTTTATCGGAGCAAATTTTTTACATTCCTCATAAAGACCAGGACCTGCTGCCTTATGAATTGCACCTGCAACTCCTCCACCTGGTTTAAGTTCTGCATTTGCAGCATTTACAATTGCAGTAAATTCTGGCTGATTTGCTATGTTCCCCTTAACGCATTCAATTTCAACATCTTTTATTTTAATTTTCATAATTTAATTATATTGATTTTTATTGAAAAAAGTCAAAGTTTTGGATTATAATTGAATTATCATGAAAGATTTTCTATTTGATGAAATCTTTGAAGAAATGAGGAGCACTTTAAAAGAATTTTTTTCTTATAAGGATGTGGAAACGATAAGACCCCCTGCAAATATTAAGGAAACTGAAAATAAATTTATTGTTGAAATACTTTTGCCAGGTGTTAAAAAGGAAGATGTAAAAATAAAAATAGATGAAGATAATATTATGGTAGTTGAAGGGGAAAGTCATTTAGAGGAAGAAGAAATTGTTTGTTATCATAGACTTGAATGGTCCCTAAAAAAATTTAGAATAAAATTTGAACTTTCAAAAGAACTTGATTTATCACAAATTGCCTCAATTTTAAAAGATGGGATTTTAAAAATTATTATTCCTAAAAAAGAGAAAAAAATAATTGAATTAAAGATTGAATGAATATGGAAGAGATTAAAATACCAAAAATTTTAAATGTTTTACCAATAAAAGGTGGAGTTATCTTTCCGAATATGACCGTTCCAATGGCTGTTAAGGAAAAAAACATACACGAATTGATTGATGATGCTTTAAAAAAGGAAAAATTTGTTCTTACAGTTCTTCAAAAAGATGAAAATGTTGAAAATCCAAAATTTAAAGATATATATTCTTTTGGAACAGCTTGCCTCATTTTGAAAATGCTTAGAGCACCTGATGGAACAATGAGATTAATAATTCAAGGAATTAAAAGGGCAAAAATTAAAAAAATTTTAAAAGAAGAACCATATCTTGTTGCCGAAATAGAAGAAATTGAGGATATTGTTAAAACAAAGAATGAGAAGGAAATTGAGGCATTAAGAACAAATGTTCTTGGTCTTTTAAAAGAAATAGTTCAAAATATTCCTTATATTCCAGAAGATTTTTTAATAATAGCAATGAATATTACTGAACCGGGAAAACTTGCTGATTTTGTCGCAGGTTATATGCAATTTCCTCCTGAGGAAAAACAAAAAATACTTGAGATGCAGGATGTTCTTGAAAGATTAAAAAATGTTATAAAACTTCTTGCACAGGAAAAGGAAATAATATCTCTTTCTCAAAGAATAAGGGAAGAGATAAGTGAGAAAATTGATAAACAGCAAAGAGAATATTATTTAAGGGAACAACTTAAAGCAATACAAAGAGAACTTGGAGAAATTGATGAAAGGACAAAAGAGGTTGAAGAACTTAAAAAGAAAATAGAAGAGGCAAAAATGCCTAAGGAAGTTGAAGAAATTGCATTAAAAGAACTTTCAAAACTTGAAAAAATACCTCCTGGTATGCCTGAATATACAGTTGTTAGGAATTATCTTGATTATCTTATTGAATTGCCATGGGCAAAAGAAACAGAAGATAATCTCGATTTAAAAAGAGCAAGAAAAATACTTGATGAAGACCATTTTAATCTTGAAAAGGTTAAGGAAAGAATACTTGAATTTCTTGCAGTTAGAATTTTGAAAAAAGGAGATGTAAAAGGACCAATATTATGTTTTGTTGGACCTCCTGGGGTTGGAAAAACATCTCTTGGAAAATCAATTGCAAGGGCACTTGGAAGGAAATTTATAAGAATGTCTCTCGGAGGGATAAGGGATGAAGCAGAAATAAGGGGACATAGAAGAACATATGTGGGTGCATTACCTGGAAGAATAATTCAGGGAATAAGACAGGCTGGAACAAAAAACCCTGTTTTTATGCTTGATGAGATAGATAAAATAGGGATTGATTTTAGAGGAGATCCATCCTCTGCTCTTCTTGAAGTTCTTGACCCTGAACAAAATTATTCTTTTTCAGACCATTATCTTGAAGTTCCTTTTGATCTTTCAAAAGTATTTTTTATTGCAACAGCAAATACAACTCATACAATACCCCCTCCACTCTTAGATAGAATGGAAGTGATTGAAATTCCAGGATACATTGAATATGAAAAAATTGAAATTGCTAAAAAATATTTAATTCCAAAAGAAATTCAGGCAAATGGGCTTTCAGGATTTAAAATTGAGTTTGATGAAAAGGCAATAAAAAAGATAATAATAGAATATACAAGGGAAGCAGGTTTAAGGAATCTTGAAAAGAAAATAGCAACAATTTTAAGAAAGATTGCAGTTGAAGTTGCAGAAGGCAAAAAATTAAATGAAATAAAAATAGAAGAAAAAGATATTGAAAAATATCTTGGACCCCCTATTTTCTTTTCAGAAACAAAAATAAGGGAAGGAATTCCTGGAATTGCTACAGGGCTTGCATGGACGCCAGTAGGTGGAGAAATACTTTTTATAGAAAGCACAAAAATGCCTGGTGGAAGAAATTTAATTTTAACAGGACAACTTGGAGAGGTCATGAGAGAAAGTGCACAGGCAGCCCTTTCAATAATAAGAAGCAAGGCAGAAAAACTTGGTATTGAAAAGGACTTTTGGAACAAATATGATATCCATATACATGTTCCTGAAGGAGCAGTTCCAAAGGATGGTCCTTCTGCTGGAATTACAATCCTTGTTTCACTTGTTTCTCTTTTAAAGGAAAAACCTGTTAATCCTGAAATTGCAATGACAGGTGAAATAACATTAAGGGGGAAAATAATGCCTGTTGGGGGAATAAAGGAAAAAATTCTTGCTGCAAAAAGAGCAGGAATTAAAGAAATTATAATCCCTAAATTGAATGAAAAAGATTTAGCAGAAATTCCAGAATATGTTAAAAAGGATTTAAAGTTTTATTTTGTTAGTAATGTTGATGAAGTTTTAAAAATAGTTTTTGGTGACGAAAAAGAAATAAATAAAAAAAAGAGGAGGAGAAATGATTGAAGGAGTTATAACTGCACTTGTTACACCTTTTAAAAATGGTAAAATAGATGAAAAAGGTTTTGAAAAATTAATTGAATTTCAAATAAGAGAAGGGGCTGATGGAATACTTATTGCAGGGACAACAGGTGAAAGTGCTACATTAAAGGATGAAGAAAAAGAATTTCTTTTTAAAAAAGCAAAGGAAATTGCAAACGATAGAATAAAAATAATTGCTGGGTGTGGAACAAATGATACGAGAAAATCAATTGAACTTGTTAAACTATCTGAAAAAGCAGGTATTGATACTTTCTTACTTGTTTGCCCATATTATAATAAGCCAACACAGGAAGGTTTGTATAGACATTTTGGAGAAATAGCAAAAAACACAAATGGAAAAATAATTTTATACAATGTTCCTGGAAGAACATCTTCAAATCTTGAACCAAAAACTGTTAAAAGACTTGTAAACGACTTTGATAATATAATTGGGGTTAAGGAAGCATCAAAAAATTTGGACCAAATGATGGAACTTTATGAACTTGTTGGAGATAAAATTTCCCTTCTTTCAGGAGATGATTCATGGACATTCCCGCTTTTAACTCTTGGTTACAAAGGTGTTATTTCTGTTTTATCAAATATTATAATAAAACCAATTAAGGAAATGATTAAATATGTAAAAGAAGGAAAAATAGAAGAGGCAGCAAAAATTCATTATAAATATTTGCCCCTTATGAAAGATTTATTTATTGAAACAAATCCTGTTCCTGTTAAAACAGCAATGGAAATACTTGGATGGATAAGTAGTGAAGTAAGATTACCACTTTCTCCTTTAAAGGAAGAAAATAGAAAAAAAATTGAAGAAACTTTAAAAAAATATCAATTTCCTGAATTTTAAGCATAATTTTCATAGCTACTTGACTTTTAAATTTTTTTTCCTTTATAATAATTTTCGCCAAAATAAAAACAGGGGGTTTTATGAAGAGTAAAATAGAAGTGCTCTTTGTAGGAGCAATAATAGGGGTATATAATCTTTTATATGCCCCTGAGGAAGTGCTAAAAAATAAAGGAGATGCCCAAATCCAATGGATAGAAGGAACAAGAGGATGGTCTGAAAATGGAACAAACTTATGGACAGGTGTATCTCCTCTACCTTCTTATAATGTAGGAATAGGAACAAATACACCTCAATACAAATTAGATGTTTTAGGGCATGGAAGATTTCAAGGAGACCTTTATATTAATTCATG